>Ga0209292_1003422_pt1 | contig 17444 bp, 13 predicted proteins | sample GOMGulsemesocosm_2_FD_184634 | JGI IMG/M metagenome (GOLD analysis project Ga0209292, IMG submission 184634) | Methane-oxidizing microbial communities from mesocosms in the Gulf of Mexico - GOM9C Gulf of Mexico (SPAdes) (version 2) | ecosystem: Environmental > Aquatic > Marine > Cold seeps... | reverse complement strand
TGCTACCGGAGATGCCGTTAGCAACCTTACTACCATCTCGGAAAATATCGACGTTAGTGGAAGACCCCGACCAAGATAAATCGACTTTTTTATTACCTCTTTGTTTATAACCATCGGCCACTAAAACGAAGTCTCCTATAGGCTCCTCTGGCTCAATGACTTCAGCATTACAGCCATTAGCGATTAAATAATCATTAGCTGCTTTTGCTTTAACAATACCGTAACCAAATTTAACATCGTGACCTGTATCACCATAATCTTGGGCTGAAGCTTTTAAAGCTTCACGTATTTGTTCGCCTGTACAGTCATTATGGTTTGACCACACAAGTGCTGCAACACCTGAAACAGCTGGAGTTGCCATTGAAGTTCCGCTCATATAACCATAATCACTCGGGCCAATTGCAATGCTCATATTACTGGCCGAGAGTAAGCTGGCTTTATCTTCAAACGCAGCACCTACTGCTGGAATAGTGGTTGTATTACTCCCTCCTAAAGTGCCATATAACATACCGTTGACATTGTTAATAATAACGGCACCTACACCTCCTGAGTTCTCACAGTTTTGCACCTTGTCATGAAATGAAATATTTCCACGATCTATTACACAGATATTGCCATTAGCAGCAAAGTCTTCAACTTCTGCTGTGCCCATGTGATAAGTGCTACCTGATACGGATCCTGAATTCTCCATTGCTGCACTGGCAAAATAGACACTATCTGCTGCTAAGCTTGAAGCGGTAGTCATATTGGCTGGGTAAGTTGATAAGGTATTTACACCACCTGCAGAGACTTCAACACAAATAGTTTTATCTGAGGTAGTTTTTCGTTTTTTCCCGCGACCTGTGGTCACATTGCAACTTGGGTATTGTGAGAAATCAGCAATCTTATTATCAGCATCATTTGCAGCAATCATCATGACAGAAGAATAACCAGCTGGGTATGAACGTGCACTATTACCATCATTACCTGCAGCTGCTAATACCAAACCACCGCTATCATTAAATGCTTTAAAAGCATTATCTTCAGTACTATTAGCCCCTCCACCTCCTAAACTCATACTGATAATATTCGCGCCAGCTGTAGCACACTTTGCTGCAGCATGAGCTAAATCAGAAGAATATCCCCAGCCAGTAGCATTAAATACTTTGATAATATGCAAATCAACGCCAGGTGCCATACCGACAACACCTATATTGTTATCTGCGGCAGCAATAGTACCTGCGACATGCGTGCCATGTGGTCCGCCATTTTCATCCCAATTACCGGTACCTGAATCATTATCTCCACCAATGTTCCCCCAAATAAAATCACCATTTGACCGATCAAGTCCAGAGTCAATAATACAAACCTTCATGCCTGCATTATTGTTAAATGTCACTTGATTGGCTTGTGATTGATACACAGCATAGGGCGTTAATTGATGTGCCATAGGATCACCAATATCATCGTTATATACAGATAAAAGCTGTCGTTTTTGGTCTATTTCAATCAGCTTTATTTTGGGGTGTTTGAGCAGTCCTTTTACTTGCCCAAGATCTTGACCACTAAAACTTGCCGCAATAAAACCATTACCATCAATATGGACATTGCCACCAAGTTGCTTAGTCAAGGCTTTAACAATGCCTTTATTTTGATTATCGACTTGTATGGTAAACCGGTCTGCGATGGCAGTCGTTGTTACGCTTGACAGTATGGCAGTAGTTAATGCGGATATAGAGAATCTTAATAAGTTCATTAGAAATTCCTCATTTGGGGTTGGGATTTACTTTGTATAGCTATCAAAGGCTGATAACAAAAGTAGATACCTGAACCAAAGCACTTACTACTAATAATAGCTTAAAAAGTGACGGAACGGATTTGTTCAAATCAACGCCTTCTTTATTAGGAAATGAAAGTATGGGAACAAGACGGCTGTAGCACAGCCAGGAGGTAGTAGCCTAAGAAAAGTACTTGTGGGTTGCCCAAGTATTTTATCAACAATGGGCTTCACATAAAGGCTGCTATATTGAGTCACTAAAAAAACAAAGATAGCTAAAAGGCATGGCTTTACACGCTTCTATCTGCCTTAATAACAAATATGATACAAAACAAACATCACATTAAGAGATCAAAAGAGTGCATCATTCTCGAACTAGCAATAACCATTTTTCTAGTAGTACCTTCGACGCTAAGCCACTTTTGCCATGGGAAATCCCTGCTTCATCAATAAAATAACTTCTTGGTAATTCGCCAAACCAATGAGGATCAATCAAGTAACGACTGTGATCTTCAAGTCCATCACTAAAATGTAAGTTGGTTTGAGACATTAAGTTAAAATGCGCTAGTATTTTATCTCGCTGTTGCTCGCTATCTTCATAGGTATCAACATTAATGATGACAATCGCCAGTTCACTCTGTTGTTGCTGCAAGGTTTGCACTATCGCTAACTCTTTCATACATGGAGGGCAATCAACAGACCAAAGTAATGTTAACCATTTTTTGCCTTGATACCTTTGTTTTGTCTCTTCATATATGGCAGAGTCAAAAACTTGCGAGTTAATTGGCTCTGATTCTAATCTCGACTGAGTTTTCAAAGCGACTTGCTCTGCACTGCTTATTTGAGCGATGAAGAGTAGTGCAAAAACAATTAACGACTTACTTAATAAATAGCTCATAGCTGACTTAACCAATGTCCTTGCCCAAAACGCTGCCAAGAAACATAACGCTTGCCTTGCTTATGTATAATAAAGGCTCTATCAGCACCACTTTGTGCGGTAGTAATCATTGTTGCTTCAGTAAAGCTCAAGCCGTTATCATGGGAGGATTGATGCCAAAGTTGATGCTCTGTACCCGTAAACTGTGTCCAAACTATATCTACTATGCCATTATTTTCACTCATGTATGGATGCGCAGCTTGTGCTGATTGCTCCCCTACGCTAAGTGGTATGGTAAGGGTTTTTCCTGCATCATCAGAGTGTGCATAAAAAATACCTTTACCTTTATCTCCCTGATTAAACCAAACGAGATGATAGCGATTGCTGTCATCTATTGATAATGCCCCGCCTTGATGTGGGCAACCATTAATCTGCCAGTGGTCATAACTTACTTGATAAGCTTGTTTTTGCTCATTTAAGGTAGTAATCGCGAACTCACGAATATTGTCTGCATAGATATGTCGCCATAAAACAGTCAAGTTGCCGTTATTATTTATATCAATCGCTAAGCGACAACATACACAAGTACCATTAACAACTTCTTTATTTACAAAAAGCTGTTGAGGCTGGGCTAGACTTCCTGACTTCATATTAGCTGTAGCCATAAATATGGCAGAGCCTTGGCTTGATTGTTTATCTTTTTTCAAACGCCCATCTAACCAAACAATACTGACATTACCTTGTTCATCGACCAACATTTCATTAAAACTATGCCCTGTTAGTAAGTCATCATCATTTACCGTAATTGGCGCTGTGAAAGTATTACCGTAATCATTTGAGTAGCTAAAACGAATATCGGCAGTGTATTTTTTTTCACGTGGCATTGCCCATGATAAATAAACCCCCTCTGCTTTATCAAAAGCTATTTTAGGACGGTTTTCATTGCGTGCTGAAACCTTTTCATCTGTAATGGCAATTCTTTTAGCCGCTGTGAAGTTAGCTCCATTATCATTTGATAGTTGATAATAGAGTGCCTCTTTTTGACTCCATAATCGCCATAAATCACCATTGGGTGAAAAAGCAGAGGTGACTGTTTTTGCACAGCGAATATCGACTTGCTGGCAATCAATTTCATTGACTGCAGCCATAGTTTTTACTTTGGCTTGATGCTGATGATGATCCGCAAATACGTCTGGAATGACATTTAACACTATTCCAATAACAATGCAGCTCAACAGTTTACTATTTTTAACTAATAACATTTTTATGATGCCCCAAATACTTTGTCAAAAGAGTAATAACTACCATTGATAATTCATACCTATATAAGCCGTTCTTGGTGCACCTGGTGACCAAGAATTCCGGCCATAGCGGTACTCACCTTCTTGGGCATATACCTTGTCAGTTAGGTTGAGAATACGTGCATGAAAAGACACTTGTTGGTTTAATTGATAGCGCGCTTTTAAGTTAACAATGCTATAGCCATCGTAGGTTCTATCTAACCCTGTTTCAGGGTCAGCACTGTTGGCATCATCCATCCAGTATTCACCAATTGATTGAAACTCTAATTGGCTTGAGAATCCGTCAAGATAACTTGGTAAATAACGTAGGCGAACATTGGCAATATAATCTGGTGCCATACGCATTTCGTTCCCTGAGTATTCCTCATGTTCATCAAATTCATGTTCACTTTTACTGTAAGCCACGCTCAAGTTTATTTCTTCATTGATAACCCATAAGGTTGATAGTTCAATGCCCTTATGCAGCACTCTAGAGGCATTGGTTAAATAGCGCTGGCCTTGGTCATTGTAGGCATGCACTATACCGTCATCAACATCCATAAAATACAAAGCAGCATCAAATGTTATGTTGTCAAAATTACCTTTATAGCCAATTTCATAGGTATCAGAGGTTTCAGGGTCAACAGGCTTGGCAACGTCACTATCCTTAGTCGTTAAATGATAAAGGCTACCCGCTGTTGGCAGTCTAAAGCTATTGGCATACCTTAAATACATGCTAGTATTTTCAGATAAATGATAATTCAAGCTAGCTTTAGGGCTCAGGTGTGAAAAATCATCTTCTCGGTCTTCGAGACTAATTTTTCCGTGTCCTATATCACCATAAATTCCGAGGTGATTGCTAAATTCATATTGTGCATAGTCATAACGAAAGCCAACCGTTAAGTCGAGGTTTTCGCTAAGTGGCCGTTTATGTTGAAGATAAGGTGAAATACTCACGTAATTTGTAGTGTCATCGTAGAACTTCTCCCCTGCAACATAGGTATCTGCGCCCCAGCCCGTCGTAGTAAAGTCTAATGGTTGATAGGACAGTTGATCACCTTCGGTATATTCAAAATCAATGCCTAGCGTCGTTTCATTATCTTCTGCGTGAACAAAGTTGCTCATTGCTAATAAACCTAGCGTGTTGACGGTTGATTGTACTCTAGGCATGTTTTTGTTCCATGTCGCGGTATAGTCATTAGTCCGGTGACGAAAGTACGGAATAAGTGAAAAGTAGCTTTCTGTATTCATTTGGTCCCACTGGGTAGAAAGACGGAAGTATTGCGTTTTACGCAGTGGATCACTGGCTAAAACCTCATCGGAAAGGCCTGAGTTAGTACGATCATTTTCAATCTGCTCATCATTCAAACTCGCGGCCATTTCTTGCTCAAGATCAGAGGCAACAAAAGAAGTAACTAAGCGTTCATTAGCTGAAATTTCATATTCATGGCGTAAATTTATCTCTGCTCGCTGTGAACCAGTATGATCTCGCCAGCCGTCATTAGTGACATAAGATGCTGATGCTCTAATCCCTTGATTCTTTGATACCTTATTACTGTGACTTATTTGTACTTTACCGTATTGATCAGCACCAAACATAACATCCATCGCCGTTTCTGTTTGCTCAGCTACAGGCTGCGTCAGTATATTTACCGTTGCGGCAACAGCACCAGAGCCATATAGCGCGGTACCGGCTCCTTTTAGTACCTCCATGCGACCAACATTAGAGTTAAAGCTAGACCACCAAAGTGCATTGTGATTGAAAAAGGCAGCTGACTGCAGCGGTACATTATCCTGAAGGAACAGATAGTAACCACTGGTATTCATCGGCATTCTGATTGAAGTTTTATGTCCCTGCCCTCCAGAAAGTTGGTCTATTAAAACCCCTGAAATACTATTTAGCGATTCAGCAACATGCTGGCCATTGTCCATTTGCAGCTCTTCTTTACTTATACCGTGAACAGACATGGCTAAATCAGTATCAAGCGCTTCTTTACGTGTTGCGGTAATAGTCATACGTTCAACATCACTTTTGGCTGTGCCATCGGGTAATATTTCACTTGAAGCGGCGTAACTAGCATTGGCGATAACAATCGCAAGTATAGATAAGGGGAAAGTTTTAAGCTTCATAGTCATAATGTTATTTTGTGTTAAGAAATTATCATTATGTTATCAGCTCTAACACAGTTACAGGTGTGTCATATTGTCGCAGAAAAGCAATTAAACAATAAGTTTTATTGTTTTAAATCAATAAATTAAACAAACAAAAAACAAAGTAAAAAGCCAATAGAATCAAGTATGACAATACTTGTTCTTATTGGCTTTTATCGGTATCTATTTGTAAGTTATTTAAAAAAGCGTGCTCCGCCATTAATGATTCTGAGTAGGAAATGCATTACTGACAGAGCACAAGTGGAACAGTTATTAAGTTATATTTTAAATATTACCTTCAGGCTATGCCTTCAAGTTATACTAGAAAGAATAGGTTGCTTCAATCCAAGCACTCATGCCTTCACTAGGTAGTCGTGTCATCACTGGCGTTTCTACTTCTTTAACACGGTTATAACCACCTAAATGGTTTTGGTATTCTCTATCAAGTAAATTATCAACACCGCCACGTATAGTGAAGTCATTCGTTACAAAGTACTCAAGATCAATATTTACTAAGCCGTAACCAGCGGTAGTTTGCTCGGTATTCGTTGCTGATACATCATCTTGTGCGGCTACTGCGACTAGCGTTACGTTAGCAATAACACTTTCATTATGGTAACTAACACTTACTTGGCCATTAAGTGGCGCGATACGATATAAGTTATCGTCAATATCGCGACGTTCACCTTTAACGTAGCTAGCAATACCCGATAATTGGAAGCTCTCATTAAGGTTGTAATACCAGTTAACATCAGCACCATATAGCTTGGCGTCAACATTGCTAAATTTAAGTGGGTTTTCATCACTAGCCATCATAGATGCCATTGATGAAGCGGCCATATCTTCCATTTCCAATGGCGTACCTTGAATATAATTATCAATATTTTGATAAAAAACATGCGGCGCAATCATGAAGTCACTACTTTGCCAAGTTAAACCAAGGTCACCTTGATAAGCTGTTTCTGATTTAAGATTAATGTCACCAATATAAGTGTGACCATCAGCTAAACCACCTGTGGCCTCCATTGGTGTCCATAAGTAACGTTCTTGATAAGATGGCGCACGATTTTTAATACCTGCACCAATATAAAGTGATACAGACTCACTTAACTGGGTTTGTGTACTAATGGCAATATCAACATTGGTATCTGATACTTCACGGTCAGCATTATTAAAATCACCTTCAAGATCACTCATTAAAGTGCCCATACTAGGCATTGCCATGCCTGAATCCATATTAGGCATATCGCTCATGCCTGAGTCATTACTTCCCATATCAGCGCCCATATTAGACATATCGCCCATACCTGAACCCATATTAGACATATCGCCCATACCTGAATTCATATTTCCCATCGGCATGTTCATTGGCATATTGCCGTGAACTTCATCCGCATTAGACTTAGCATGTTTTAACTTGACACCTAACTGTACGTTAGTTTGACCAAATTGATTTTGCCATTCAGTAAAAAGTGCAAAACGATCATCTTGTACATTATTAAAATTAATAACTTCAAACATTGCATCACTTGGGTTAGTAATAACAGAGTCATGTGTCGCCATGTAACCATCTATGCCAAAACTGAGTTCACCAAAACTAAATTCACGGTTTAGTACAAATTTAAAATCAGTGGTATCAGCAAGTGCGGTATTACGACGCTTTTTCATTGGATCATGTGCACGCATTTCAAAGTTAGTCATACCGTGATCTGCATCTAAATAACCTAATGACCATTCGCCTTGCCATTCACCTAATAAGAAATCACCGTCAAGATTAATCCGCTGGCTCTCAATATATTCAATATCCATCGGTAGTGCTGGCGTACCTGAATCGGTAGTTTTGGTATAGTGGTAGCTTAAACCAACCGTGTTATTTTCTACTGAATGTCTGATATCAAAACCCGCTTGAGTTTTATCAAATTCAGTGGGTGCTATAACAGTACCGTCACCGCTTTCCATATCATCACCCGCTTGGGTATTGCCATAAAGCAATACTGCAACATCACCTTTAGCGATATTTGTAACCCCAGAAAGTGTGCTGGCACTATTGTTACTACGATAACCGGCCTGTAAATCACCACTGACTTGCGTTGTGTCAGAACCCATTACCTCTGCTTTACGCATTTTTATATCAATAGCGCCACCTAATGTATTCATGCCTGCAGACACAGGCGCAATGCCGCGATAAACGGTCATTGAATCAACAATAAGTGGCGTTGAGTAACTTAATGGCGTATCCATCGCATTTGGACCAGCACCAACAATTGGGTGACCATCAAGTGAGGTAGCAACTCTGTCACCAAATAAACCACGATATTGTGCAATACCAGTAATAGGACCATTACTATTAATATTAGCGCCAGGTACGGATGCTAACCAGTTAGCTAAATCGGCTTCTGTGGTTTTGCCTTGAGCATAACTTTGATTATCTTCTAGGGTATTATGACGCTGATTTGAAATAGTGATAACTTCAATATCTTTGATTACACCTTGGGTATTATTTGCCAAGGTAGGAAAGACTAATACACTACTCCCCAAGACAACTAGGTTAACAGCGACAGCAAGAGGTTTAAGAGTAAAATTCATCAGTTATTCACTTACAAGTAATATTAAATAGGATTGGTATAACGCTATTTTGTAAGTGATTGCTTTTAAAAACAAAGGGAAATGATTAATGTGCGACAAAGTGTCGCACCTAAAAACTCGCTTGTTTGCGCTAGGTCAAATTAGCGAGTTTTATTAGGAAATAAATACTTATATGACTCCCGCTGCTTTAAGGTGGTTTCTTGCAATAACTACTCGTGATGCTTTCATTTTGGCATAAGAATCACGGGTAAAATTAAAAGCAAAATAGTGTACACCCTCATTATTTTCAACAAAGCCGATATACCAACCCAACATTGATTTATCTTTTTTATCAGCGCCGTTAGCTCTACCTGCTCCGGTTTTAGCATAAAGTTTATAATCATTAGTACTCTCAACTAACATAACCTCTTTTAATAGTTCAATGCTCTGTGGCTTTACGGCTAACAAGCCTTTATTCATTTTTTGTAAAAAGGTTACTTGTTCAACAGCAGATATTTTCATACTGCCATCTAACCAAAAACTGTCGACTCCTGAAGTGATATCTTGATTGCCGTATGCAAAGTTAGTCACATACGACTGCATTTTCTGCTGACCAATATCACTAGCAAGTTGACGATAAATTGCCACCATAGAAAACTTGAAGGCAGAACTTAGGTTATAGCTAGGTAATTTCCATACTGATGGCCACCACTTTTGCACAGGGTACTTTTCTTTATCAAAAGTTAACGGTTGCTTAGCATTTTTAATTATTTGGCTATCTAGTGCTATTAAGCTATTTGGCACTTTAAAGGTAGAGAAAGGAGAAAATGGCTGTATAGCTCGGTTTTTATTAACTAACATCATACTGTTATTATTTGCGTTATTAGGTATGCTAAGCAAAACAAAAGTACAGCCGATATTGCCTTCAAGACATAACTCTTCGGCTTGGGCAACCACTGTTGTAGACATAACTAAACAACTGACACTTGCTAACAGAACGGAGTTAATAACATTTAATATTTTTTTCATAAAAGCCTCTCTAGTTAGATATACCTTTACAGCATAATTGTTGCCAAAAAGCATACGCCGCTTTTACTTTACGAACAACGATCCAAATCAAGCTTCACTATTTATTTCATTGATGGGTGACAAATGCTAATTTACTGTCACAATGGATTAATAGGTTACCAACAGGAAGATGAATGAGAACTTTTTTTACCTTAGTTTTTATACTACTAAGTCACACTGCTTTTGCCACTGAACAAGCTGAAGAAATATTTGCTCAACTAACTCCCTCTTTATATCAAATTAAATTAATTGATAAAGCCAGTGGTGAAAAATCATCGATTGGCTCTGGCTTTCAAATAAGTGCTGATGGGATTATCGCCACCAACTATCATGTTATATCTAGCTATGCTCGTCATCCAGAAAAATACCACATTGAATACCTTGATCATCAGGGTCATACCGCTCAAGTAACTTTGGTTAGTGTTGATGTCATTAATGATCTGGCATTAGTAAAACGTAAAGTTGATGCAGACATGCCTTTTTTCGAGCTTTCTGAAACCAAACCAATTAAAGGTGAGAAACTATTTGCCCTAGGCAACCCTCATGATTTAGGCATGATTGTTGTACCTGGTACCTATAACGGTTTAAAAAAAGAATCATTTAATGAAAGGATTCACTTCACCGGCTCTATTAATTCGGGCATGAGTGGTGGCCCCGTAGTGAATAAATTGGAAAAAGTGGTAGGAATAAATGTTGCTACGTCTGGTAACCAAATTGGATTTTTAGTTCCTCATGATAAATTAGTTTCTCTTTTTGAACGCTATAATAAACAGCCACCTGCAGATATTAAGCGCCAGATGGCTAAACAATTAATGGCCAGCCAAGATAAGTTGATGAAAGCATTAATGTCCAGTACCTGGCAAAACAAAGAGCTTGCAGGTAAAGCGCTTATTCCTATTATTGATGTGCCTTTTATTCGCTGTTGGGGTGACTCAAATACGGATAAAACGGATGCACTCATTAAAGCCGCTATTGCCAGTTGCTCGTTGGACGAAAGTACCTACCTGTCATCACACTTTTTTACCGGTAGCATAGAGATTCAGTTTCGTTACATGCAAGCTAGAAACTTAAGTGACAATAAGTTTTACCACTTATATCAACAGCAAATTTCACGCGCAAGCGCTGGTAATAGAGCAAGTAAAGATGATGTTAGTGAATACCAATGTCATCATGATTTAGTTAGACCTGAGAGTACTGCCAATACAGATAAATCAATTAATAATAAAAGTGTTTTCTGTACTCGTGCTTATAAAGATTTTCCCGGACTCTTTGATGTGCTGTATCTTGGCGCGAGCATAGATAAAAACCAGCAGGCGTTAGTTAGCCACTTTACCTTAGCAGGCGTTAACCAAGAAAATGCCATGACCTTTACCCGTAAGTTTATGGAGGCTGTTTCATGGAAGTAACGAATGAAATACTAAATAGCGTAGAAGAAAATGAACAAACGACATCTTCCACCCCTGCTAATTTGCCAAACGAGCAAAGCGAAATTATCATTGAAGAAATAACTCGTAACCATAAGTTAGTGCATCGCCACCGACTAACCAAAAGTGAAATATGCATTGGTCGTGGTTATCAAAACGATATTATTTTATCAGACCCTCATATTTGTCCTCAACATATTTCATTAAACCTTTCTCAAGGTGAATGGCAACTTAATGACAATGGTTCAGTCAACGGAACTTCATTAGAAAATAGCGAGGGTAAACATCAGCACATCCATCAACAAAAGATTAACGATGGTGATGTTATTGTTTTAGGTAAAAGCCAACTAAGGGTGCTATTTAGTGACCATCAAGTGGCAGATACTATCGCCTTCAGTCCTTTTGAATCCCTTATTGATATTATTCGCAATCCTATTGCCGTACTCATCAGTATTGTTTTATTTATGCTTATTGCCGCTAATATTTCTTATTTAAATCAACCAACTGAAACCAATATCAGCCAGATGTTTGTCAGTGCCTTTAGTATCAGCTTATTATTTGCATTATGGCCAGCAGGTGTTGCATTAGTTTCTCACCTCACTAAACATGATCCTCGAATATTTGCCCAGTTTGGCATTAGTTTCATCTTTTTTATTCTGCTATGGCTAAGCGAGCGGTTAGAAAAGATCATTGCTTTTAACTCTGCTAGCAACTCAATCTTAGGTTTATTATTTACATTGCTCCCCGTAGCATTAGCCTTTAGTCTCTTTTGGTTAAATAGTTATATTGGCTTCCATGTTAGTGCAAGGAGAAGAGTGGCAATCGCGGTAAGTATCACCACTCTATTATTTGGTGGCAGTTATTTATTACAATACAGTAAAAAGCCAGAATTTAATCCTCATCCACAATACAATGCCGCGATTATGGCACCCCATTTTTTAATTGCTCCAAGTAATAATGTTGATACCTTCCTAGAGCAGAGTAATAGGCTGTTTGAGCAAGCGACTCAGGCAGCTAAAAAGAACTAAAAGAAAACAATTAAAAAAGGCTTATTTTCAAAAGAAAAATAAGCCTTTTTTGTTCATTCAATTCAGTAAGCGATTAAGCATTACGGACGAGGAATAAAACCTACCGCTTCGTATACCTTAGCAAGTACTTTGCTGGCACGTGCTGAAGCTTTCTCCGCCCCCTTACGCATCACCTCTTCTAAAAATGCTTGGTCTGCTCGGTACTCGTGGAATTTAGCTTGAATTGGCTCTAATAATTCAACCACAGCATTGGCAACATCACCTTTCAAGTGACCATACATTTTATCTTCATACTCAGGTACTAATTCAGCAACGGTTTTACCTGTCGCACAAGAAAGTAATGATAATAAGTTAGACACACCTGGTTTTTCTTCAAGATCAAAGTAGATATTTGCTTCTTCATCTGAGTCAGTTACCGCGCGTTTAATTTTCTTAGCGATCTTTTTAGGGTCTTCTAATAAACCAATGAAGTTACCTGGGTTAGTATCAGATTTAGACATTTTCTTCGTTGGCTCAAGCAGGCTCATTACTCGTGCGCCTTGCTCTGGGATAAAAGGATCAGGCACAACAAAGATATCGCCATAAAGATTATTAAAGCGAGTCGCTATATCGCGTGCTAGCTCCAAATGCTGCTTTTGATCATCACCTACAGGCACACGATCAGCACCATACAGCAGAATATCAGCAGCCATCAATACCGGATAAGTAAATAAACCTGAATTCATGTTCGCTTCTGATTTTTGTGACTTATCTTTATATTGTGTCATGCGATTTAACTCGCCCATTTGCGTATAGCAGTTAAGTACCCAGCTCAATTGTGCATGTTCAGGAACATGAGATTGAATAAAGATAGTGCTTTGCTCTGGATCTACGCCACACGCTAGGTATAAAGCTAAACCATCTAAAGTAGCATTACGCAAGTCTTCCGCTTTAGGGCGAACAGTAATAGCATGTTGATCAACAAGCATGTAGTAACATTCATGGCTTGATTGCATATTAACCCATTGCTTTAATGCGCCTAAATAATTACCAATAGTTAACTCGCCTGACGGCTGACAGCCACTTAATACAATAGGTTTACTTGTCATTTTTTTTCCCTTTAAATTCAGAATACTTAACTTGTTTTTGCTTATACCAAACGCACTATTTTATCGGTAGGTTTGATATGTGCCTTTATTGAGATACTTTAGCTAATTCAGCACGCATTTCATCGATAGCAACTTTATAATCTGACTGTGAAAATATTGCTGAGCCGGCAACAAACATGTCTGCTCCAGCTTCTGCGATTTCTGCAATATTATTGGCTTTAACGCCACCATCAACTTGTAAACGTATGTCATAGCCACTTGCTTTAATTTTTTCTTTTACTAAACGTAGCTTATCCAATGTTGTAGGAATAAAAGACTGCCCACCAAAGCCAGGGTTCACTGACATTAATAAGATAACGTCAAGTTTATCCATGACAAAATCAAGACAATGTAATGGTGTTGCAGGATTAAGTACTAAGCCGGCTTTACAACCATTGTCTTTAATTAGCTGTAGGCTTCTATCAATATGATCACTGGCTTCTGGATGAAAGGTGATAATGTCTGCACCGGCCTTTGCAAATGCCGGGATTAATGTATCAACGTTCTTAACCATTAAATGCACATCAATTGGGGCTTTAATACCGTAGTCACGTAATGCTTGGCAAATCATTGGACCAAACGTTAAGTTGGGCACAAAGTGATTATCCATGACATCAAAGTGAACAACATCTGCACCGGCTGCTAAGACGTTGGCAACATCATCACCTAAACGAGCAAAATCGGCAGATAAAATAGAAGGAGCAATTAAAAATGGTGACATGAGCGTAATATCCTAGAAAAATATGCCGCTATTATACCCATGCTAACTGAAAATGCGAGTTTGAAGCTATCGCGCTAGCTAATACGGATGCACTTTATTTGCACAATATCGATTTGGAACGCACCAATATCGCTCATATTACCATTCAATCATATCCCGTTGACTAATACTGTTTTCAATAAAAAATATAATTAATTGATATTTATAGCTAAAAATAAAATATCATGTAAGCTCATTTGTAGCTATTTCTAGGCATCAAGATTGCAATAATCTTCACTAGACAATACTTATAACAATTTATAACGAGACTTATTATGAAAAAAGCAATAACAGCTATCGCAATGACATCACTACTAGCCGCTTCAGCAGTTTCTTTTCAAGCATCTGCTACCGAAGGTTTATCTGCTAATGTAGCCGCTACTAACAACTATTTATGGCGTGGTCTTGAACAGACAGGTGGTGATGCTGCTATTTCTGGTGGTATTGATTACGCTATTGATTCAGGTTTTTATACTGGCACTTGGGTATCAAATGCTTGGGGTGGTGCTGAAGTCGATTTATATGGTGGTTTTGCTGCAGATATCGATGACAGCATGTCATATGATGTTGGTTTTATTTACTTTGCTTATCCTGATGCTGACGATGCTGATTTTTCTGAAGTGTACGGTAGCTTCACTTTTACAGGCTTAACGGTAGGTGTTGCTGTATTAACATCTGCTGAAGGTTATGACGCTGGTGATTCAATTTATGTAAATGCTGATTATGCAGTAACTCTAGGTAATGAAGCGGAGCTTGGTTTTCATGTTGGTTCATACAGTGGTGATGCTGTTGATGGCTGGTATGGCGAAAGCGCGATTGATTTTGGTGTTAGTTTAAGTAAAGACAATTTCACTTTTGGTCTGTCAAAAACTGATTACGATGATGGTGCTAGTAGTGATGATATGAAATTCTACGTTGCTTATAGTGTTGATATTGATTTATAAGTAGGTTTTCTTCTACTCTAACTAACAATAGTAGAAAAAACAATCAAAGACATTGAGGTGAACATAGCTTATACTTGTTCATCTCTTTTTAGAAAAATAGTGCAATACCATGTCAAAACGGACGATGACACTCCCTCCCTTATCAAAACTAAAGCACTTATCTTTTGCTTTTATTTTCACATTAGTTACCTTATTTACCGTAAATACATATGCTGATAAAAGTAGCCTTCAGGCACAACTAATTAGTCTATGTATGACTTCAAAGTCAAACTTACCAATGAACCACAATAATCATCCCTGCTATGCAAATAACAAGTCCAATAAAAGCTGGATTTCTTGGCTATCAGGCGACAGTAAATCAACACATTTACATTTTTTAGACTTAGTTGAGTTATTACATTATAGTTTTCATTAAAGTGCTTAATATGATGCAAAGTACCTTGAAGGACACTTTTAAAAGTGTCGCCGCGGCATTTTTTGGTGTTCAAAATGAACGTTCGCGTCAACGTGATTTTTCGCAAGGTAAACTCAGCCACTTCATTATTGTTGGTCTTATCTGTGTATTGATATTTATCGGTGCGCTAGCTGCTATTGTCAGCTTAGTTGTTCCAAGTTCTCTATAATCCATATTTCCCCTTGTATTATTAATCATTTCTCCTAATGACATAAGACAGTCTATTTAACAGCATAAGAAGTACATACTGTATACAAAAAAACTTGGCTAATCATATTGGATACATTATCCTCAGACCATCAAATTGATTACACAAGATCATTCATGATTTCTCAAGCTAATTTTTCAATACTAATGATTACCTTAGCATTATTCTCTAGTCACTTAATTGCGGATAGTTCGACGCCTATAACCCTTAGTAAATCACCGACATGGTTACATTCAACAATGCCCAATAGCCCATCCTTGCGAGGTACGGCAATAATACACAACTCTCTTTGGGTCACCGGTAGTGATAATAGTGTCTTTGTAAGTCAAGATGCAGGAAATAATTGGCAAGACAAATCTGTACCTTTAAACATTAAAACAGATTTCCGCGATATTGAGCTTTTTAATAATGATACCGCCATTGTTATGGGGTCTGGCACTGGAGAACTATCAACGCTTTACAAAACAAGTGATGGTGGTAACAACTGGCAATTGCTTTATCAGAATAGCGATGAACTAGGCTTCTTTAATAGCATAGCTTTTTGGAGTGAGCAGCAAGGCCTACTAATGGGTGACCCAGTTGATGGTTATTATGTAATTAAAAAAACCACTGACGGCGGTAAAACATGGCGCAGAATCACACTAAAAAACCTCCCGCCTATTTTACCCAAAGAAACCGCTTTTGCGGCAAGTGGTAACAGCGTAGTTGTAGGTAAAAATGGCAAAGCTTGGATAACTACAGGTGGTTTTTCTGCCTCTATCTATATTAGTAATGACTACGGTGAAACATGGCAAAGAGATTCAGTACCACTTCATAAGACAAGCCAAACATCAGGTGGCTACGCAGTTGCGCTAAATCACCAAGACCGTCCATTCGTAATTGGCGGCGATTACCTGCAAAGAAGCATGAAATATTCAAATATGGCTAGATTAATCAATGAACAGTGGCAATCAGTTAACACTGTCAGTGCAGGACTTCGAACTGCGATGTCTTGCCAATACAATATTTGCCTGACAACAGGAAAAATTGCAACTGATGTTTCCTTTGATGCTGGCAATACTTGGCAAGCCCTTACTCACCAACAATCGAATGAGTCAACTAAAGGAACACTAGGATTTTATAGTCTAGCTAGTCACAATAAGCTTTTTCTTGCTGCAGGCGCCAAAGGTAAAGTAGCTATAATCTCCTATAAGGGACTATCACAGCTAAGGATAATCGATAACTAAGGCATTCTTTAGCTAATAATAGATTTAAAATTGATTGACACATCACGCATTGACATTCATTTAGCTGGTTTTATTTATAAAGCGCTAATACTTCTTTTACTTTCACTCGACCTTTACCCTTTTGGCTAATTGATCTTTGTACTTGGAACAGCTCTTTTTTAGCTGCATTTTTGTAAAGCTCGCGGGTAAAATCAACATAATGGTTTGATATCAAAGTAGGTACACCCTTGGATTTCGCTTTTTCTGCACAATCTACCAAACGCTTTTGATCTTGATCGGTAAATGAACTTCCCGTATAGGCAGTAAAGCTCGCCGTTCTGTTGATTGGAGAGTACGGCGGATCACAATAAATAACATCATCACTTCTAATTTGTGAGAATGCAGTTTCAAAGTCACCTTGAATGAAAGTTGCTCTTTGCGCTTTTTTAGAAAAATACTCTATTTCTAGTTTAGGAAAATAAGGATGTTTATATCTGCCAAATGGTACGTTATAACCACCACTTTTATTGTAGCGACACAAACCGTTATAACCATGTCTGTTTAAATATAGAAAGAGTAATGAGCGCTCATAAGAAT
>Ga0209292_1003417_pt1 | contig 17459 bp, 8 predicted proteins | sample GOMGulsemesocosm_2_FD_184634 | JGI IMG/M metagenome (GOLD analysis project Ga0209292, IMG submission 184634) | Methane-oxidizing microbial communities from mesocosms in the Gulf of Mexico - GOM9C Gulf of Mexico (SPAdes) (version 2) | ecosystem: Environmental > Aquatic > Marine > Cold seeps... | reverse complement strand
ACCATTATTCAACCTTCTGAATTAAAAATACTGTCTAATCACCTTCGCTTTAAAGATGATTATCAAATCACTAAAATTGAAAAAACGTCAATTAATAATCAATGGCATACTCGGTTTGGAGAATTAAGCACCGTTCCAGATAATTATAATCAAGTAATCATTTCTATAGAGAGCCAAAGCAGCAAACTTAACTTAATTGCTAGAGCATATAATGAAGGTATTGCTTTTTCCTATGAAATTCCCAAACAGAATAATCTAAAAGCGATAGCAATTGATGATGAATTGATCAGTTATCGATTCAACTCTGATTATTCTGTTTGGTCTACTCCAAAGCGTGAACCAGGCAAGCTCACCGCCCAAGGAGAATATAGAAAAATACCTTTAAGTAAACTAGAGCAAGGTGCTGAACGCCCTCTTGTGATAGAAATGAATGATGGGCTAGTAGTGGCTTTGGCTGAAGCCAGACTCGTTGATTATGCTCGCTTAAGTTTTAACTCTGATCCTAATGCCGAATTAGCAATATTGTCGAGTTTAGATGGTAAAGTTTCTCAATCGACACAGGACATCGTTACTGGTGCTCAAAAAAGCAATAGAAGTAATAAAGCTAAAATAAAAATGCCATTACCCTTTCAATCTCCTTGGCGCGTGGTGATGATTGCCGATAATTATGCAAAACTTCTAGAACAAAATTATTTAATTCAAAACCTTAATGAACCAAGCAAAATTGAAGATGATTCATGGATTGAACCTGGCAAAGTATTAAGAGAAGGTACATTAACGACTCAAGGTGGTATCGCAGCGATTGACTTTGTTGCAGAACATAATATGCAGTATGTACATTTTGATGCAGGCTGGTATGGAAATGAAATGCTAAATGAGTCTGATGCTACAACGGTAACGTTAGATCCTAAGCGCTCTAAGGGCCCTTTTGATATTAAGGCGATAACTGCCTATGCAAAAGAAAAAGGCATAAAAGTCATGCTGTATGTAAACCGCCGAGCGCTAGAGAAACAACTAGATGATCTTTTACCCTTATTCAAAGAATGGGGTATTGCAGGAATAAAATATGGTTTTGTTCAAGTTGGCGATCAGGAAGTGACCACTTGGCTGCATGAAGCCGTTGAAAAAGCAGCAAAATATGAAATGGTTGTTGATATTCATGACGAGTATAGACCTTCAGGATTTTCTAGAACATTCCCTAACTTATTAACCCAAGAAGGTATTGCTGGTGATGAAGTTACAGTAACAAATGAGCATACACTCATAACCTTATTTACCCGTATGTTAGCCGGAGCCGCAGATAACACGGTTTGTTATTACAATAGTAGAGTGGAAACAATGGGATCCCATGCGTCACAGTTGGCTAAAACTGTAGTTTTATTTAGTCCAATGCAATTTTTATACTGGTATGACAGGCCATCACTTTCCCCTGTAAAAGATGACGGTTTATGGGGTGATACCCGCACAATAGGCAATGAGCCCGAACTTGAATTTTTTGACGCTGTACCAACCACTTGGGATGAGACAAAAGTGTTATCTGCTGAGATTGGTAAAATTGGAGTTGTCGCTCGTCGTAAAGGTAACGATTGGTTTATTGGTGGTATAAATGGAACCACAGCAAGAGATGTTCAACTCGACTTTTCATTTTTAGATGAAAGCGCCGTCTACCACAGTAAATTATATACCGATGATGAAAGCGTTAAAACACGCACCCGCGTAAAAATAGAAGCATTAAAAATAAATCACAAAAGCAAAATAGAATTAGCGCTTAAGGCGAATAATGGCTTTGCTCTACATTTAGTAAATAAAGAGCAATAAATATAGCTAAAGCAAATGAATCAATAACCTGAAGGTTCATTATGGAGCTTATAAAAATATTAGTCTAATAGCTTGGCTAGATTGTCGAGCAAGTATCGCATAGCAATTTTTATGTTAATTAATGGAATGGTATTAGCACTGAGCTAATGCCTATTTTTACTAATATTGCATTGTAAATTGTTATATTCCAACAATGATTGAAAATGGTTGTGTTGATTAACTCATGATTAAAAAATATACCGTACGAGTTCTTTGTCTCCTGTTTGGGACAGTCATCTTTTCTGCCCACGCTGTGAACATTTATGTGAGCCCCAATGGCTCAGACGCTAACAACGGTCGTAAGGTGAGTCCATTTAGCTCACTGGCTGCAGCTCAAAAAAAAGCGCGTGAGTATGCAGGAAGTGAATCAGTCACGGTTCATGTGGCTAATGGCACCTACTATCTTCCCAATACACTGTTGTTTACCTCAGAAGACTCCGGAACGAAAAAGTATCCTGTACTTTACAAGGCCCAGCATGAAGGAGAAGCAATACTCAGCGGTGGAGCCGAATTGGCATTGAAGTGGACGCCATATAAGAATGGAATTTTTAAAGCTACAACTCCTGCAGGGTTAGTCATTGATCAACTATTCATTAATGGTGAAAACCAGAGGATGGCTCGATATCCCAATTACGACCCAGCCAAAAAAGCAGAGCCATATCAAGGATATGCATCCGATGCTTTTTCCAATTCGCGTGCAAAAAACTGGGCTGATCCTACAGGTGGTTACATCCACGCAATGCATAATATGCGTTGGGGCGGATACCATTACCGTATCACCGGTAAAAAAGAAAATGGCGAGCTACACTATGAAGGTGGTTGGCAGAATAACCGTAAAACTAAGATGCACTGGGCTTTTCGTATGGTCGAGAATATCTTTGAAGAGCTCGATGTTGAGGGCGAGTGGTATCACAGCACTGGCAGCCATACAAATGGCCAAGAGAAAGAAAACACACTCTATTACAAACCTAAAGAGGGTGTAGATTTGAACACAGCTAAAGTCGAAGTGGTTCGATTAAAACATCTTGTTGAGTTTGTAGGTTCAGTCGATGAACCCGTGTCACATATTACGCTACAAGGCTTTGTTGTTCGCCATGCGGCTCGCACCTTTATGGACACTAAGGAGCCGCTACTGCGCTCAGACTGGGCGATTTATCGTGGTGGTGCAATTATGCTAACGGGTACTGAGCATATCCAGATCTTAGATACTGAATTTGACCAAGTTGGTGGCAACGCGATTTTTGTAAACAACTACAACCGTAACACCCTGATTAAAGGCTGTCATATTCATGACACTGGCGCGAGTGGTGTCAGCTTCGTTGGTGACCCTAAAGCAGTGCGCGATCCTTTGTTCGAATATAATGAGACCAATGACTTAACTAAAATTGACCGTACTCCTGGGCCAAAAACAACTAATTATCCTAGTCTTGGTACCGTAGAAGACTGTCTGATCCACGGCATTGGCACCGTAGAGCGCCAGCCTGCTGGAGTACAAATTTCCATGGCAATGAATATTACCGTACGAGATACCTCCATCTATGATACCGCTCGTGCGGGTATCAATGTTAGTGAAGGCACTTGGGGTGGGCACTTAATTGAACGTTGTGATGTTTTTGATACGGTACTGGAAACACATGACCACGGCTCTTTCAACTCTTGGGGACGAGATCGGTTCTGGCACAAAAACCGCGATGTTTCGCAGACGGAGATCGACAAAGATCCGAGCTTACCTTTCCTTGATGCGGTCAAAACCACAGTCATTCGCGATAGTCGCTGGCGTAGTGATCATGGCTGGGATATAGATCTTGATGACGGTTCTTCAAATTACAACATCTATAACAACCTCATGCTGGCCGGAGGCTTGAAGCTTCGCGAAGGCTTCCGCCGCCATGCTTGGAATAACATTACGGTGAACAGAGGTTTCCACCCACATGTTTGGTACAAAACCAGTAAAGATCAGATCACAGCCAATATATTCATGGTGCCACATAAACCCGCTAGGATGAACTCACCCTACATCGATGAGACGAGAGTGGATAATAACTTCTATGCTGCCACTAGAGCTGACGTGATGAATGTCTCTGAAAAATTAGGATGGGATCAGCACTCTGTTTTTGGTGAACCAATGTTTGTCGCTCCGGCTAAAGGGGACTTTCGTATCAAGCAGGGCTCACCCGCTTTTAGAATCGGTTTCAAAAACTTTCCTATGGATCAATTCGGGGTCAAGAAAGCTTCCTTGAAAGCGATAGCGCGAACACCGAAGATCCCAAAAGTTGGTGATGTTGCCATAATCAAAAAGGTTAAAGGCCCCAGAACTATGAAGTGGTTTGGCGCAACGTTAAGTGAGTTGTCGGGTGAAGAATTTTCTGCCTATGGCGTTAGTAAAACATCAGGCGGCCTTACTCTTTCTGCAGTTTCCAAGAGCGGGCGAGCTGCTCGAGAAGGCTTTCAAAACGGAGACCTGATCCAAGAGGCGAATGCTCACGGGAAATTGAATATAAAAGAATTCGAGAAAGTTTTCGCTGCTGCAAGTGGTACGGTTAAACTGAAAGTGGTACGCAATCAGCAAGTGATCGAACTTGAGGTTATTATGTAGCGTCAAGTTGAATACTTAGGGGAAAGGCATTGATTAAGATGTCCTTTTTTCATGATGATGTTGCGTCAACAATGGAACAAGCAATTGAAGACACTGGATGGCATCAATTGGGGATCAAGCTAACATCAAATGAAATAAACGCGACAAAAATTTTTTAATATCCTTATTAATCAAAAAGTAATAACTAAATAAAGGTAATGCACTGACAAATAACGTGATCCTCTTACTCACTAAAAGACTGGTATTACGCATAAATATTTACAAGTTCAATACCAGCCTATTTAGCACATATTACTATAAACCTAGTGCTTTCTTTATCCCTGCTCCATAGCTGGGATCAGCAGCAGTACAATGAGTAATATGTCTCTGCTTTATTTCATCCGGCACGCTAGCCATTGAGCCGGCAGTATTATCAAATAATGCTTGTTGTTGCTCTGGAGTCATTAGTCGAAATAAATTCCCCGCTTGAGAAAAATAATCATTATCTTCTCTATGGTCCCAGTGATCAGCAAAACCTTGAAGATCTAATGGAGGCTCTGAAAAATCAGGCTGTTGTGCCCATTCTCCTTGGCTATTAGGCTCATAACCTAGGGTCGCACCTTGATTACCATCAGTACGCATCTGCCCATCTCGGTGATAGCTATTTACCGGACAGCGTGGCGCATTCACAGGTATATGGTTGTGGTTAACACCTAAACGATAGCGCTGGGCATCACCGTATGAAAATAGTCGACCTTGCAGCATTTTATCTGGTGAAAATCCAATACCTGGTACTATGCTCGCAGGATTAAAGGCTGATTGTTCGACATCGGCAAAAAAGTTCTCTGGATTACGATTTAACTCCATTACACCAACATCAATTAGAGGGTAATCTTTATGTGGCCATACCTTAGTTAAATCAAATGGATTGTAAGAGAGCTTTTTAGCGTCGGCTTCGGGCATAATTTGTACTTTTAATGCCCATTTTGGAAAATCACTATTTTCAATGGACTCAAATAAGTCTTTTTGATGACTCTCTCTATCTTTACCAACAATTGCTTCTGCTTCAGCATCGGTTATATTTTTAATCCCCTGCTGTGATTTCAAGTGAAATTTCACCCAAAAACGTTCATTATCAGCATTGATAAAGCTAAAGGTATGACTCCCAAAACCATGCATATGACGATAGGTTGCCGGAATACCTCGATCACTCATCACGATAGTAATTTGATGTAATGCCTCTGGTAATGAGGTCCAAAAGTCCCAATTATTAGTAGCACTACGCATATTGGTTTTAGGATCACGTTTTACCGCATGATTCAAATCTGGAAACTTCAAAGGGTCACGTAAGAAAAATACGGGGGTATTATTGCCAACTAAATCCCAATTTCCTTCTTCGGTATAAAATTTAACAGCAAAACCGCGAATATCACGCTCGGCATCTGCTGCACCGCGCTCACCAGCAACGGTAGTGAAACGTGTGAATAATTCTGTTTCTTTACCTACTTCGGAAAATACTTTTGCTCGTGTATATTGGGTAATATCGTGAGTAACAGTGAACTTACCGAATGCACCAGAACCTTTGGCGTGCATGCGCCTTTCAGGAATAACCTCACGATCAAAATGCGCCAGCTTTTCCAAAAACCACACATCTTGTAAGAGCTGAGGACCCCTCGCACCTGCGGTCATAACATTTTGATTATCTGCTACAGGGCAGCCGACTGCGGTTGTTAATTTTTTCTTAGACATGTTCCTACCTCTATTTTTAGTGGTAACTGGTAAATGAAGAAACTTAAATTAATTCTAGTTCATGTTTATGAACAATCCATTTACGTAGCTCAATATTTTAGAATGAATCATTACACTTATTAAATTTGTTATTTACTCATAGGTATGGTTCAGTTTTTTAGAACATAAAAATCAATTTTTTTGGATATATTAATAAATCTATTTCTATTAATCTTTCCACATCGAAAGCAAACGTGCTTTTAAAAGCAAATTAAATGCAAATTAAATACAGAATTTAAACTTTAAAGGAAGGAAATACACATGGCTCAAATAGGCAAATCTATCCCAGAATTTAGCGCACAAGCATTCCATAATGGCGAGTTTGTTGAAGTGACATCAGAAAGTGTAAAAGGTAAATGGTCAATCTTTTTATTCTACCCTGCAGACTTTACCTTTGTATGTCCTACTGAATTAGAAGACATGGCAAACCAATACGCAGAGTTACAAGAATTAGGTGTTGAAGTATTTGCCGTATCAACAGATACCCATTTTTCACACAAAGCATGGCATGACTCTTCAGATGCGATTGGAAAAATTAAATTTCCAATGATTGGTGACCAAACAGGAAATATCACTCGCGGTTTTGATGTAATGATTGAAGAAGACCACATGGCACACCGTGGTACATTCTTAGCAGACCCTGACGGAATAATCCAAGTTGCACACATTCATGCAGGTGGTATTGGCCGAAGCGCTAAAGACATGGTTCGTAATGTTAAAGCTGCACAGTATGTTCGCGAGAATGACGGCGAAGTATGTCCTGCTGCTTGGGAACAAGGTGAAGCAACACTTACACCTAGCTTAGACTTAGTTGGTAAAATCTAAACAACACTCTCCCAAATAGGTGGAAAAGCATGATATTTAAACGATGCTTTTCCACCTACCTTTTATCAGTTCATAGAAGCTATCCCTATACCAATAAAAATTGATATAGGGATATGTTTATCGTTTAAAATTTAACGCGTGCTCCAAGTATAAAACGACGACCATTATCTTGATATTCGCGCGGCAAGTTACCCGTTTGTGTACGTGTTATAACGGCTTCATCGGTTAGATTTGAGGCTTGAAAAGTTAGAGAAACATTTTCCATAACATCAACAGTTACCGACGCACCTAACGTGCCATATTCAAGTTTTTGTGCCCCTAGTTTACCAGGCGTTAGACCACCGCTAATAAAACCATCACGGTAGGCATAAATTAATCGAGCTTGAATTAAATCATCTTCATAGTAAGCAGAAAGGTTATAATTATTCTCTGATGCTCCTGAAAGTAATTGCGGATCCGAGTTATCAACATAGGTATAGTTTGCTAAAAAACCGGTATGTTTAAGTAAACCGGGTAAGAAATCAAATTGTTGTTGATAAGCCACTTCAAAGCCTTTTAAATTAACTCCATAAGTATTTTCATAGGTATTTATAGTAAAAGACTTAGTTATTGGTGTTTGTGTACCATCAGCTGCTTGACTAAGAATAGTGATATCGTCAACCGTACTAACATTAGTCACGAGTGTTTCTAGGTCTTTATAAAATAATGTAGCAGAAAACAGACCGGCTTCATTAAAGTACCATTCATAAGCTAAATCGATATTATTAGCTTCGAACGGGTCAAGTTCAGGGTTCCTAGCACTAATAACAGCGTTTGCACCACTGACAGATGTTGTTGGTGTTAATAAATTAAGTGTTGGACGTGTTAACGTTTTGTTCAAAGCCAAACGAAATACCATATCTTCATTGTAATTCCATACAACATTCAAACTGGGTAAAATATTGGTATAACTTCTGTCTACAGTAATATCTTCTCCAGCAGGCACCGTTGTTATATTGCCCGCTTCTGGTTCAACGACAATTTTACTAAGATCACTGGCGACACCAATACTTAGTTGGTTAGTTTTGACTGCTCTTACACCAAAATTACCGGTAATATCATAATCCGACAACTCAAAGTTAAGTTGCACATAACCCGCTAGTGTTTCTTCACCAATATCAAAAATATTGGTTGGGTTATCGGTTACGTTCCCCGCTGCTGCTAGCTCTTCATCTGAAAACATTGCCAATAATTTTCTAGTATCAGAGGCAAGATACGTAGCAGGTATATCGCCGCCAAAAGAAGACCAACCATCCTTTACATTAACCACTTGTAAGTAGGGCGCGATGTTTAATGTTCCTGGTAATGCTTCTGATGGTTGTAACTCTCCATCTAATAAAGTATTTAAATCAGCACCACCAATAACTAATCGACCATTATCTAAATAAAATTCACGATCAGCATAATGTAAACCAAATTCAACGCTAGAAAAATACTCATTGTCTAGGGTGTAATCAAAATCAACTTTTGCTTCAAGTAATTCATCTTCAGACTGACGGTTGAATTCACCATTCAAACTAAATACTCGATAGTTATCTGGATCTAATCGAGTTTCATCATAACCATTAAAGTAACTTACCGTAGGCAAGTCAGCATTGTCACTATAATCAATTTTCATTCCGCCATCGCCACCTACTCCACCAAATGCGGCCACAGCCAGGTTTAGATAGCTTCTTTCTTGCTCAGACTTTGAATGGGAAACTTCGGCCGCTATCGATAAGTTATCAAACTCATAATTAAGACCTGCGGCTAATGTGATTGATTCTGATAACATATCAGCACTTCGGCTACCATTACGCTGATCAACCCCAGTCGCTGCAAATACTTCTGGAAAATCAACATCACTATATGATCCTTCTTCATTCAGCACAGAGAGTGTTCTCGCAGAGGTTTGAGATGAATCCACTTCCCCAGCTATATTGATAAAGCGGTGATAGTTAGCTAACCGTGTAGTTTGTGTATCTAATGATGTATAAAGCCCCTCAAAGTAAATATCTGCGTTATCACTCACTCTAAACTCTACAGTGCCTAACAAGTTAATACGCTCCCGTTCTTCGGGAATTTTTTGAAAAATAACATCGCTTGGGATATAAACGCTATTACTTGGATCAATAATACCGTCACCGTTATAATCTTTACCTTCTGACTCATTTCTCAAATTGTAGGCACTAATAGCTCGATGAGTTTCTAATACTCTTTCGGTGTAGGAAGCCCCAAGCGTAAAACCAATAGTTTCATCATTAAATACATTTGAATATAAACCTGCTATTTCTTTACCATTTTTATCAGCATTATCTTCACTCATAATCTTTACTGAGCCTGAAAATTTTTCTTCACCAATAACAAACGCACGTGGTGTTTGTACATCGACATTACCAGAAAGTCCACCGTCTACTAGGCTTGCCATCGGCGATTTATTTACCACTAAGGCACTGACAAAGTTTGATGACAATGTTTTAAAATCAAAACTACGAGGAACAGCGCTAGACAACGGGCTAGCGGTTCCTTGTGCAATAGTGCGCCCGTTTAGCGTGATTTTGGTAAAGTCTGACGGTAATCCTCGAATACTAACATTTTTACCCTCTCCCCTATCTCGGGTTATTTGAACGCCCGTGACTCTTTGTAAAGACTCAGCTAGGTTTGCATCAGGAAATTTACCCACATCTTCTGCCGAAATTACATCGACAACGTTTGCTGAATGTCGCTTAACGTTTATTGCCTCGACTAAACTGCCTTTATAAGTAGAGGTCACTTGAATAACTTCTATGTTGTCTTTTTTGTTGTTACTTACATTGTCTACTGGTACCTCTTCTGAGCTAGCTGTCGTAGAAAAAATCATGGCAAAAATGGATGCTAATATCGTTTTTTGTGTTTTCATATTTTCCTTCCCCAAACTGTTGTTAGTAGCCTAATTAATGGTTAAAGATTTATTTAAAAATCATGTTGATTATTGTTTTTTAAGTCTAAAACCCTTGTGTTTTGATAGGCCATTGGTATAGAAAACTGCGCACATAAAAAGCTGCGCAGCTGAAGCTAGATTAGGTTAATTTTGTTGAATACTATTTTGGTCAACATAACCTGAAATAGGACCATTAGACTGACCTGTCGAACCTTCTGCCAACTCATTAATCACCATAGGGAAAGGAGTAAGGTTATTAACTTCGCTAGTTAAAAGTGTGAGTTGGTCTTGGCCTTGCAAGGAGTCTTCTAAGTGACGAATACTGTGTTTATCACCTGATAATACTACTTTAAGGTTTTGGTTTACTGTGCCTTCAGCACTACGTAGTGTAATGTTATGGTTTTTGCCAGCAATATAAGCCACTGCGCCCCAACCATTTTGAGAGCCGTCAGTAGGTAAAACGGTAATATCAGCGTTAGTATGGTTGTCACTAGAGTAAGCAAAAGTAAGTACCGGACCATAATCGGCGTCAGCGTACGAGTTAGCAATAGTACCGTAACCAATTGAATAGCCCTGCTCACAACCTAAAACCGTAGTATTTTCAACATATCTTTCGCCTTTAGCATGGGCAAGCGTTACGCCGGTACGGGTGTGGCGGATCACAGAGTTGAGCACGGTAACATCACGCGCCGCACGTGAGCCATATTCAACACCATCAATAACAGTTCTACCAGCATTGTAGGCGCGTATGCCCGCTTCTTGTAAGCTCATTACATACCCTGTAGGCAATTTGTAACCCCAAATAGTATTAAAATCAATGTTCGCAGCACGTTCATCTGCAGCAGCATAGCGAGGGTCATTGGCCGCTAACATATCAGCAGTTGAACGCAGGTTTCCTTGTATGTATACACCATCAATAAGGGTAGTCTCAGAGCCTTGCATAAACACAGAGTGACCGTAAGCATTGTTAAAAACAGTTGATTGCTTGAAGGTATTTCTTAAACCTCGAATGAGTACAGCGGAATGTTTTTTATGAGAAAGTACTGGGCCGCCACCTTTACCATATGCATCACCTAATCCATAAGGCTTAGAACCACGCGAAGTGAGGGTTAAACCTTCAATGATATTGTCACGACCATCCATTACTACACCTACGGCCCCCCCTGTAGGTGATGTATCACCAATATCTTCAATAATAAGGTTGCTAATAGTATTGTAGTTACCGACAGTACGTAATTGGTATACTTGCGTGCTTCCAAACTGAGCCCATAAATCGGTATCATATTTAATATTTGCACAACGGAAATCATATTGACTGTTGCTACCATCAACCGCAAATAAGGTATTACCATTTTTACTATTCGGCAAACTTTGCGCAGTAAACAGGTCTGTATTCGATTCATCTACCGTATATGTACCAGCGGCTAATGCCACGTTGACATCGCTGGTTTTCATCGCCTGAATCATGGCTGATAACGAATTTACTACCGTAAAGCCTTCAGGAGTTTCACAACTAACGGGTAATGCCCCGGCTACTGTACCGCCAGCACCAACAAAAGTAGCTCCGCCGCTGCGAATATAATTAAAAGACCAATGCTGGTTTGGGTTGTCGTCATTTGAAGTCGATAAATAGATATCTTTTTTATTGCCCCAATGGCTCTTACTGTCGAGAGAAGAGTCCTCAGCATTACGGTTTTCTACACGATACTGACCATCACCCATATCGACTTTTAACCAATGCTGGTTATCGTTAGTATCGCTACACTTCCCTAAATATACATTCTGTTTATTCTTACCACCTTTTTGATCTCGACTATGTTTACTACTTTTATTACCATCTAAACAGTGATCAGTACCGACCTTTTGGTAACTGAAATAACTATCACCTCGAGCAATTTCATACCATTGTTGGTTATCATTGTTGTCGCTACAGCGCTCTAAATATACCTTGTTATTACTTTTTTTGTGATCTCTATGCTTAGTCTCTTTTTTTCCATTTAAGCAGTAATCGATATCGCGTTTTTTGTGTCCATCCTTCCTTTTACCATCTACAGAAAAAGTATCCGAATTTAGTTTTTTCATTTGCACGATAGGATAGTCGGAAGCGAAGGCTTCCATAGAAACACCCGCAAATGGGACAGCTAAAAGTGGTATAAGGTTAATGCTATTTTTAAGTGGTTTGAACATATTCAATCTCCGTTGTTATGCATTGTTGTGGTAATTATTATTTTTAATTTAGTTAACTTAATTTCAATTAACAAAAGTTAATCAATTGAAATATATAACTTAAATTTACAGCACAACCCCTACTTTTATGGATTTACTAAATTAAAGGTAAATTCACGAGTAAATAGCAGAGCTATTACAAGTGAACTTAACGCAGAAATCAGTAAAAAAAATGGCAAAAAAGAAGTTATTAAATTGAGTTAACGTTAGTTATTCAAAGTGCCTAGTTTTCAACTAGTGCGGTATTGGATATATCAATAAACTTATTGTCCAATTCTTGTGAATCTTTATATTTGATACGCATTTCTTTTAATTTAATTTTTAAATTAGCAGCGATCTTTTTATATTCAGGCTTATTAAATACGTTATTCATTTCCTGGGGATCTTTATTACGGTCATATAATTCCCATTCATCAACGTCATGATAAAAATGAATCAACTTAAATTCTTTATTTACAATGCCATAATGACGTTTAACCATATGCACTGATGGGTATTCATAGAAGTGATAATATACAGCATCCCTATGCCAATCCTTTACATTCCCAGTCAAAAGAGGAATCATACTTTCCCCCTGCATATCAGTAGGTGCATTGATTTGAGCAGCTTCTAAAAATGTTTGAGCAAAATCAAGATTTTGGACCATTTCATCACTGGTAGTCCCCGCTGTTATTTGGTTTGGCCAACGAATTAATAAAGGTGTTTTAAACGACTCATCATAAATAAAGCGTTTATCAAACCATCCGTGTTCTCCTAGGTAGAATCCCTGATCAGAGGTGTACACAACAATAGTGTTTTCAGCTAAACCACTTTCATCCAAGTAATCTAATACCCTACCAACATTGTCATCAACCGATTCAATGGTGGCCAAGTAATCCTGCATGTAACGCTGATACTTCCATTGGATTTTTTCTTTATCTGTCATGGTTGGCCAATTGGCCTCAAAATCGGCTGAGATAGCATCTAGCGTTTCATCATACTGTGCTTTTTGCTCATCGGTTGCTCTGGCATATGTTTTGTATCCCCAGGTAGTATTGCCAGGAACGACAGGCTGCACATCAGCCATGCGTTCCAATGTTTCAGCTCTCACCTTATTATCACTGCTGTATTTCATGTGATATAAAATATTCATTTCAGCCGTTTTAGCCGCGGTGCCTCTATTTTCATAATCATCAAATAAAGTAGCAGGCTCTGGAAACGTTTTTTTAGCGTAAGCTTTGAATTTTTCTGGACTAGGCCACCAATTACGATGTGGCGCTTTATGCAGATACATCATCATAAAAGGTTTGTCGGCATCACGTTTGGTCTTGAACCAATCAAGAGTGAGATCGGTAATAATATCAGTTACATACCCCGTTATAGTTGTACGCCCCTCTTTACTGATAAATTCAGGGTTTATATAATCTCCCTGCCCTGGCAGTATCATAAAGTCATCAATGCCTTTTGGGTTATTCCCAAAGTGCAGTTTTCCAAACATAGCAGTTTGATAACCCGCGTCTTTAAATAACTGAGGAAAAGTAACCTGAGAAGTATCAAACGGCGTAACATTATTGATTTTCCCGTTAATATGACTATGTTTCCCCGTTAAAATAGTCGCTCTAGAGGGGGCACAGATAGAATTTGTCACACTAGCATTGGTAAACAACATTCCCTCGTTAGCCAATCTATCAATATTTGGGGTTTTTATTAACTTATTATCGTATGCGCTGATTGCTTGATAGGCATGGTCATCTGACATGATAAATAGGACATTGGGTCGTTTAGACGGCGCGTTATATTTTTCATCTTGGCTATAGCTATAGGCTGTTAACAAAGCCATTAACAACAATAAGATTCCAAAATTTATTTTATTATTCATTCTTCTATTTTTGCATTTGTAATAAATGCACCTTTTAGCCATGAAATTTTAATTAAGCATTATGTTGATATTCTTCAGAGTAGATCTAACTCTCTAATCTTTATTTAGGTCACCCACAAATAGTTTCTATAGAGTCGATTTCCACATAATAACGAGTCGCTATTCTTCGCTCACCTTAAACAAGTTTTTTAAGTTAACCAAGCTACTTACCAATTAATGTTATCGATAACAACTGAGCGAGTCAAGACAAATATACAATAATTCCATTCGATATCATTTTCATACAAAATAAAATAAAAAGCTGTATTAACAGCAAGTTAACGCATACCCGATAAAGGGGCACATTAGACACTGAACGAAAAACATTATTCCTCATTTATTCTAGGGAATAATGCAAATCACAGAGAGGAGCTACAACTAACGTAGCTGTTTATTTAAAGAGGAGTTTTGAAATAATTAAAGTTTATTTTAGTAGCCAGTAATTAGGCAATCAAATCTTTATAGATGCATCAGGCTCTAAATATTTAAGTGATACCAGAAATTTATCTAACTCAAACAATGTTTCTTGGTATTTATTGATTTTCTTATATTTATTGAAAAAACCATGAACTTGACCTTGATATAAAAATAAATCACAACGTCTATTATTCTCTTCCATTTTACGTTTAAAAAGTTGTGCTGTTTTTACGGGAATTAATTTATCTTCAGTACCTAAAAATACAATAGTCGGTGGTACATTTTCATTAATATTATGTATGGGTGAAAACTTCTGCCAATAGTCTTTAACACGCTCATAACCCACACCACCAGGGCCATTATCAAAGGCAGGATTAAATAATGCTAATGCATTTGGAGTCGCGCTCACAGACTCAGGTTCGCTTTCTTCATTAAAGTCTTTAAGCACTGCCGCAGCTATCGCAAGCTGTCCACCAGCTGAGCCGCCACCTGCAGCTATCATTTGGGCATTAATGCCTAGCTCTTTAGCGTGAGAGCGTACCCAGCGTATGGCTGATTTACTATCTTTTACCGATTCTTTAGGTGAGGTATCATGTAAGCTCTTAATACGATACTCTGCTGATATAGCAACCATACCTCTTGCAGCAAGATATTTGCTCTGGTCATAAAACTGCTTCGGCGTTCCGCCAGTCCAGCCTCCGCCAAAGAAAAAAACAATAGCGGGTTTATTATCACTCGCTTTATGATTTGACGGGTTAAATATATGCAGCTTTAACACGGTATCATTGATAACTTTATAGGTTACAATCTTGTCAGGTTGTATATTCGGCTGCATCTCTTCGTTTAGCTTTGTCTCAGCATAAACGACAGAGGATGAAATCAATAAAACGACAGAGATATTCTTAATGAGCTTAAATAACCTAGAGATACTGAAATAATTTATTATATTCATGTCACTGCCACCATTATATAAAGAAGCTTCAACAGTAAAAATAGCCACTGATGAAGCTTAAAAGTTTGCGATTAAGCCCTTAGAGAGTTTACTTAGCTGTTGCTAACAATGCTTTTAGCGCTTTAACAACGTCTGGGTTATCGTTATACAAGTTAGTGGTCTCTTGTGGGTCTTTTTCCATATCATAAAGCGTCCCAATCACCTGCCCTGCTTTAGGCGTAATTGTTTGCGGAGCTGTAAAGCCGCCAGAGCCTAAATGCGGAGTATATTTCCATTTACCTTGTCGAATAGAGAAAACGCCATCTAAAGAGTGATGAATACTATAATCATGAATAGACTCAACCAATTCAGGGTTAGTAAACGCTGGCCACATGTTATAACTGTCTTCACCTGCCCCTTCAGGCAAAGGCTTATTTAAAATTCCCGCAACAGTAGCTAATAAGTCTGTAGTGATAAGCACTTGATCCGATTGACTTGCTTTTTTAATATTACCAGGCCACCGAGCAATAAATGGTACGCGGTGCCCACCTTCATAAATATCGGCTTTTTGCCCTTTATAATTAGCATTAGCGTAATGCCCGGTAGTCTCTTTATCTGACTCTCTCCAGTTAGAGCCGTTATCAGAAGTAAAAATAATCAAGGTATCATCTGCTAGTCCCGTTTCATCTAATACTTTTAAAATAGCATCAACAGAACGATCGACATCTCCAACAAAATCGCCATAACGGCCGGCTTGCGACACACCTTCTTTAGTAGGCAACCAAGGCGTATGAGGAGCACTCATAGGGAAATATAAGAAAAAGGGTTTATCCCCTTCTTTTCTTTCTTTAATATAATCAACAGCCTTTGCAGTAAAGGTAGGCATAACTTGATGAAAATCAAAGCTAGGTTGTACCTCACCTGCGCGCCAAAATATTCCTCGGCCGTCTTTTTTCTGACTTTTACCAGAAGTATATGCTGTGGGTAGTTCGATCATTTTTTGATTTTCTAAATAACCATATGGACTCATATCTAATGAGGCCGGAATAATATAAGAATAATCAAAACCTAAATCATTAGGCCCGCCTTGCACCGCTTTACTAAAATCTACATTAGTGTCTAAACCTTTAGGAAACTTATCGCTATTAGAAATTTCATTTATCGGTTTACTCGTATCTTTAGCTTGCCAATTTAAGCCTAAATGCCATTTACCGACGATGCCTGTGTGATAGCCTTGCTGCTTTAAGAAAGAAGCGACTGTCGTACGCCCTTCTTCAATTAACGCTGGTGAATAACCCCAGGTAACGCCTTTTTTTAAGTGAGTTCTAAAGGCATATCGTCCTGTCAATAAGCCATACCTTGTAGGTGTACAAACAGCTGAATTTGAATGAGCATCAGTAAAGTGAATGCCTTCATTAGCAATGCGATCAAGTGAGGGTGTTTGTATCTTTGATGCTGAGTTTAAACTACTTAAATCACCCGAGCCTAAATCATCAGCTAGTATTACAATGATATTAGGTTGCTTAGGCTCAACCGTATCACGCTGAGCATTGCTTTTGGCAACGCCACTTTCTCCTTCGCTGTTGCTACAACCTTGTATTAAGGCAAGGCTAAAACAACATAAAATAACTTTTGAAACTATAATTTTTGAAAAAATAACTTTCACAATACTTCTCCACGAATATACTTCGCTTATTTTTAAGATAAACATTACGTTTAGTGCAATTGAACTCAGCCTTAAAACCTTTAAAGGTTGATAACCAATCGATTTTTCAAAACGATGATCGGTCTTTGCATACCAATCATCATCCTTACCAAGCAACTGACCCCTGCACTTATCAATGATGATAAAATGAAGCCATAAACAAAACTAAACGTCTTTTTAGTCGTGAGTAATGTTCACATCAAGTTTGACACCATTTAACGACAATAATGCATGCCAATCTTTGCCATTTACACGCCACACATTGTCGTTAACAGCTTCTACCGACTGAATTTTTACATT
>Ga0209292_1003416_pt1 | contig 17465 bp, 19 predicted proteins | sample GOMGulsemesocosm_2_FD_184634 | JGI IMG/M metagenome (GOLD analysis project Ga0209292, IMG submission 184634) | Methane-oxidizing microbial communities from mesocosms in the Gulf of Mexico - GOM9C Gulf of Mexico (SPAdes) (version 2) | ecosystem: Environmental > Aquatic > Marine > Cold seeps... | reverse complement strand
CCGCTAATTTATCGCTGATCTTAAATGATAAATTGTCTATTCAATACCGTATTTAATCCGCATCCCTGCGGTAAATACTAAAAAATCATCCCTGATTTTTTCATTGGCCAATTTCTAATTTAAGGCCATAAAGAACGGGAGTTACCGCGCTTCATCGGCGGTATATGCCTTAACTGACTTGCATTAAGCCCCTGCGGCTGGTTTTACATTTTTATATTATTTGAAATTATCCATGGTAAGGTTTTTTAATGTCACAAATTATTTCGTCTGAACTTGAAGTTACACAAATGGCCAATGGTCAGGCGATGACTGTGCCTGTCTACACGATTAAGGGGCAGGGCAATGGCCCTAGTGTCTATATTCAGGCAAATATTCATGGTGCCGAGGTTCAGGGCAACGCCGTTATTTATCAGTTATTAGAGCAATTAAAGAAGCTTGATTGTTATGGTGATATCACCTTGGTGCCGTTGGCTAATCCGATTGGCAGCAACCAAAAAAGTGGTGAGTTTACCTTAGGCCGCTTCGATCCGATCACTGGTGCCAACTGGAATCGTGGATATCATTTTAATGAGCAATTGCCGCAACAATTTGCGCAAGAAAATCCAGAACTGAGCACCGAAGAAATCATCAGTCAGTTCCGTACGCTGATTATTGCCGATCTTGAGCAGCAACGATTTAACAATCCGTATGGCGTCACAACAGGTAATTATCTGTGTGCCAAGTTGCAACGGATGGCTTTTGAGGCCGACATTGTACTTGATTTACATACTGGGCCTATTTCTTCTCGCCACCTTTATTGCCCCGAATACACCAAAGATAGCGCGGTATTATTTGACATACCTCATGTGTTATTTATTCCCCGTGATTTTGATGGCGCGCTTGATGAAGCGTGTTTTTGCCCTTGGTGGCAGCTGCAACAAGCCTACAGTGAACAAGGCCGCGCTATTGAAGTAGCCGTTAATGCATTTACCTTAGAGCTAGGTTCGCAGGAATGGTTATGTCTGGATGAGGCCAAGCGAGATTGCCACAGTATTTTAAGTTACCTTAGCCACCACGGCGTGGTAAAAAAAGGCAGTTTTGAGCCAACCCAAATGACACGTTATGGCTGTTACCTCAAAGACTATCGCACGGTTTATGCCAGTAAAAGTGGTTTGGTTGAATACTTAGCGCCTTTAGGGCGTCAAGTTAAGACTGGTGAGCCGCTAGTTCGAACGTTGCGAATCGACCGCTATAACCAAGACGATGTCGTTGAAGTGACTCCGGCGCTAGAAAATTGCATTCCGATTTTGCATTTTGCATCGGCCAGCGTTAATCAGGGCACAGAACTTTATAAATTGTTCACCAATTATTTCACTTTGTCGCCTTAAGTCGTTAAGCTTGCGCCAATGCAATTTTTGAGTGAATAATTATGGCTATTGGTAGTCGCAACAAAAAAGTTAAAGGCCCAGCAACAACACAACCAACACCGAAAGAACAAGTTGTTATTGTAGAAGTGAATGTCGAGCCGATTGAACTGTACAAAATTTTGAAAATCGAGAATTTGGTCGAGGGCGGTGGCGAAGCTAAAGTTAGAATAGCCAACGGCGAGGTGATGCTAAACGGTTTAATCGAAACACGTAAGCGTAAAAAAGTGTACCACGGCGATGAAGTTGAATTCTTTGGTCAAACCTTGAAAGTTAGTGTCGTAGCGCAAGATAATTAACCTCGGTGTTGGTTAATTATCTTGCAACTTGTTGCACTTGCCGTTAGCTTAGGTTTATCGGTCATTAACAAAAGCAGGTGTCGATAGTGGGAAAATTTAAACGTTATAGTTTGACCAGTATTGGGTTGATATCACTGGCACTCGGTATTATTGGTATTGTATTGCCCTTATTGCCAACTACACCATTTTTACTGCTGTCTGCTTGCTGTTTTTCGCATAGCTCGGAAAGATTCCACCACTGGTTGATTAATCACCGTTGGTTTGGACCCTACATTGAAAATTATCGCAGTGGTCGCGGCATGACGATGCGGGTTAAAGTGACGACTGTTGCGTGTTTATGGTTGTCGATTGGCAGCTCGGTAATTTTCTTTGTTGATTTCTTTTGGGCCAAAGTGCTGATGTTAACGATTGCTTGCTGTGTCTCTTGTTATTTATTAACGAGACCTACGCTTAGGGTAAGCTCAGTAGTATCTAATTTAGAAAGTGCTAAACCAGCGCAAGCCAAAGCTAAACTGATAGTTTAACAGTCAGTTTAACAGTTAGTTTAGCTAGCTATTAGTCGTGTTAGTCGTTTAGTAATTAGTCTAGTGGATTATAATTTGTAGCCTTGGTAAGGTGGCAATCCGCCCCTGATGTGCAATGATGCTCAAAATATTCACCGAACAATAGATAACTCATCGCAATAATCAATAACAGCCCAACCGCCAAGTAGCCAACAAAAACCATAAGTCCTATTCCTCACCAATTATTAACCTTAGGTTCAGTTTAGGACAGGATTTATATTTTTCCACTCGGGTGCGACAAATATTTACGACTAATCTTTCCAGCTATCTTGACTGCCCCATTTTCTGACTCCCGTGCTAGTGAGGGTTAAATCACCATCACCCGCTTGTGGTGTATTGGTTTGCGCCGTGGCTTTTAAAGAATAAGTCTGGGCGGCTGCGCTAACAATAGTTAATACATAGTATTTATTGGTACCATCCTTAGGTACTTTGTTCGACAGGGGAATCGCGCCGCCAGCTGAGGTAAACCCTGCGTCTTTATAGCTATTATTCTCGCTGTAATAACGCTCCATCGCCCCAGCTAACCCCTCTAACGCTACCTTGGCTTGGGCACGATTAGTTTTAACGATAGAATCTTTATAACTTGAGTAACCAATGGTTGATAAAATGCCTATAATGGCTACCACAATCATTAGTTCGATCAGAGTAAAGCCGTTTTGTCGTGTTCTAATCATAACTATTCCTTTATTGATTACCTGTGCAGTACCTTTATTGATTATCTGTCCAGTACATAGTGCTGGCCTCTATTGTACCAAATTGTCTTACTTCTTTGCCTACTGCGATCATTTTTTTACCATTAATCCTTAAAATAACTGGCTCAGTAGGTAATGACGGAGTTTTTAAATCAAGGGCTCGGTCGGCCATGAGGCACTTAATCCCGCTATCGCCGCACGATTGTCCTTTTTGCTCAGGAATCGTCGTTTTATAGATTGGTGAGCCGTCAATATAATTAACCCGATAGAGTCTAGACAAACCGGGGGTTGCGGTACAGATACTGGTTTGTGGTTTTGGCTCGAAGGTTGAAAACCAAATTTCTTCATTGGCCGTTCGACTCGACGCGAGCACTTTTTCACCGCTATTACCTTTTAATTCGAGGTACCAGCCATTTTTTGTTGCCAGTATTTCTAAATCAACCGCGGTGATTTCGCCGTTGTCATCGCTGCTGGTCACATTCATTAAATTTAACGGGTTGTGCTGCAAATTGTCATAGGTTGACGGAGCTTGTGTTGGGGTTTTTATCAGATAAAAATTATCTTCAATGGTGGTATTTAAAGGGTGCGCTTGAAAGCCAGAGCCCAGCGCGATAGCTAAGGTATCATGATCAAAGGTGGACACATCTGGCGCATGATAAAAACGGCGATTAGTGGCCTCTGTTCCGCCATTAATATCGGCAATAACAATGCCATCGATCAGGCTATTAACTGATTTGCCATTATCAATGTCAAAACGCCACAATTGCCCACCAGTATCGCCGACATACATTTGGTCGGCGACACTATCATTATTGGTGTCTATCACTTTGATGTTTGAAGCAAAACTATAATTCATATCGGTCAGTTGCTCGGTTGCAGACTTATTTGAACCATCTTTAATACCCGTGCCACTAGCCCACCACAATCTAGCGCCTGTTTGTGCATCGACAATGTAGATTGCACGGCCCATTGAGTCCGCAGATCGGGTATTTTTACTATCTTGTGCTTCATCATAACCGCCAGCAAAAATTAATACTTCTTTAGTATTATTGCCGATTGTGATTTTTGTTTTTATTGGTTTAGACCAACTCTGACCTAATTCTTTAAAGTCGCCACTACCGCCAGTGATTTTCCAAGCCAGCGTTGGTTTATCCTTATCGGTGATATTAAAACCATAATAACTTCGTCCGCCGCGGCGCATGCCGACATATAGGTACTTTTTACCGTTGATGGTCGCACCTGTTATATCTCCGTCAAGACCGTAGATGTGACCGGTATCGGCATACTCATTATTACTTTTAAGTGTGGATTGCAATTTTAATAGCTCTTTGGGCATAAAGGCCCATTTTTCGATGCCTGTTTTAGTATCTATCGCATGTAGCAGGCCTTGGTTATCACCAAAAAATACCAGAGTTTCGCCCGTTGCTTCATCAGCGCCGTAACTAACAACAAAGGGGGTTGAATGAAGTGGGTCTAACATCCTGCCAAGGCTGTTGCGGTCGGAGTCGACACCTCGAATAAAGTTGACTAGATCAATGCGTTCTGAATCGGTTGCTTGGCGGACTGAGCCATCTGTGTTGCTTAAACCAAATGTCCCGACTGCTTGCAAGTTAGCATTGGTGGCATCGATGCGGTTTATGTCAGCGGATAGATCTGAGCCACTGAGGTTACTAAATACTTTACGCGCGCCCTCACTACCGGCAGCACCACCTAACAGCTTGCTCGCAGCGCCACCTAGGCTTACGATGTCGCCGTCAATACTGTCGGACCAAAAACTCTTGGCGGTACTTTTGAAGGTGCCTGTGGCATCATCCATCGCCGGTTGGCCGCTAATTGCTGCGCCAGCAGCATCTTCGGTTGTAGCATCAATGATTTGTCCAGAACCGTTGAGTTTGTAGCGTTTTAAATTACCCTGCCATTGCACGGTTTCAGTGGGTTTAAATAATGAAAAGTAAAGTTCATTGCGGTGGCTTAATTTGTTAAAGGTATTAACCGACAGTCCAGTTGAGGTAAAGGTGGTATCAACCTCAAGAATGGTTTCGAATATTTCATTAAAAGCGGTTGATAAACCTGCTGCATTATTCGCGGTACGATATAATCCGTTACCAGCAGTGGCTAATGCTTTCAAGTTCGTATCGTCGAAATTAAAGCCAATGGTAAAAAGTTTGCCACGAGATGGTTTTGAGTAATTTAAATTTTTAGCTAAATCGCCGTCAGCAATAAATTTAGCTAAGTTGGTTCCGCACTGAAACCTATCTTTTTCTTCGCAAACACTGCCCGTTAGCGCCTCTATTTCTGTCGTTCTGTTGTGTAATCCTGACGGCATGCCATCTGTTAGCAAGATAATATAATTGTTGTCGGATTGGCAGGTCTCGGTGATTGGAGATTGATATACCGCATTGCCTTGTATTGTTTCACTGGCACAATTACTGTCGTTATAAAAATATTCTTTACAGTCGTCCGACCTGACAACCGTTCCCCCTTCATACGAACCAGGGTGCGAAACACGGCTATAGTTATCGGCTCGGGTTAGCCCTGTGTTTACTGCCGCTCCGGTTAGGTATAAAACTCCTTCATAAAGCGCGTTGATAAGCGGTGTATTTCCGGTTGCAAAGATTTTATTAACGGTATTTATTATATCGATACTAGGTTTGTGTGCAGGGACAATGATTGGGGCTGTTTTTATTATAAGTCTTGATCCTAAAGTATCATTAAACTCGACAGGGACTGTGGATGTGTATGTTCGACCTACAGTGGTTTGAAGCTTAAATACCATGCTATTACCACTGACCCAGTTTGGATCTGAAGTGAGCTCACTAATAATATCTTTTATATCGGTAGACGGATATAGCCCATGAAAAATCCAAGCAGTTGAAATATTCCAACTTACGGAACTGGAAGTTGACGGGCGACTGCTGATGTTGTTGTCAGTTAGCGTAAATTGAGCAGGGTTGGGTGTTTTTTCTCCAGTGATTGTAATGCTTGCTGGTAATATGTGAGGGTAAAATGAAAAAAGTTGCCCCTCTAGTATTATATTTGCACTAACGATTTCGTGATCTTTAGGGATATCTATATTATTAAATCGTAGTCCAACTAAATTTGTTTCATCTAGAGACACTAATATATCATTATATTTTTCTACTTTGCCTTTGTCATCACCTTTAACATTTTCACTTGCGGCATCCAAGACCTCAGAAATAGTGCTCGCGACGGTATCTCTACTTGAAACAGCTATAGTGCTGTCTAAATCAGTAAAGGGGGAAATTACACTGCCGCCTCGGCTACTATTAAATTGCATGACAGCAACATTCATATGTTTAGCTGAGCTAATTAAGGTGCCGATAGCCTCTTTCACCTGTTGGATCCTTGACCCTCTCATCGACCCCGAACTATCAAGAATAAACAACACGTTGGGTTTGCTGGTGCCGCCACCAAAGAACACTTCAGTATCGTCGGCATTGGCCGGAAATAAGGCGAATAACGGCAATAACACGCCAAGTGAAAACATCGAAAAACGTTGTCTAAATGTGGTCATGGTAATGCTCCGTTAATCGTATTGGATGCCATGTTCAATCAGGGTGCTTGCACCCGATGGCATGGTGGCTTGGCCGGTAACAATAAAGCGGTAGCCAGGAATAATAGTTGAGTTCTCATCGGCATCGAGCGAGTTACCTCGCGTAGCGGCCATGTTTGACAGAAAGTTTACGTCGGTCGTTACCGTTATTTCATTGCCACTGCTACGGCTTAATCCATTAGCAAATGAAATGGTGGCTGTAGGGCTGTTTAAGGAGCTAGTTAATGCTGCCGAGTTGCCAGCTGTAATGGTATTTAATAGCCGTGCGATGCCACTCTCGGTCGCTTGAAATGTCTCATTTTGTTGTTGGGTGTTGGCGGCCATCTTTTGCTGTAAAGAAGCGCCGCTGATGCCTGAGGCAGCAATAATGGTAATAATAAGCAGGACAACTAAACAAATGACCAATGCAGCGCCTTGTTGTTTTTTGATTGAGCGGTATTGTTTGTTCATAGCATATTACCTATTCCTGATCATTGTGCTGCTGGTGAATATTTGCCGGAGTCTTTGGTCGGTATCATGTTGGGTGAGACCTGGATTAGAGGCGGCGGCAGTAATATCGATATCTAGCAGAGAATAACTGGTATTATCATTTGATTGGCGAACACTGTCATTGCTGGTGAGCATTAGGGCTATTTTTACCGTGGTCACATCGGCCCATGTGCCGACAGTGCCGACATTACTGGCATTAACAAATGTTATGTCGTCGTTAGCACTGCGCACGCCATACAAAATTTGCATATTTTCAACACCTTCAATGATTTCTTGACTAATAAAACTTGTCCCATCGAAAGTTTCAGTAGCCTGATAAAGTGCATGAATCGGCTCACCTCTGCTATTATTTCTGGTGGTATCGGCGACAAAATAACTGACCGAGCTAAAGTTATAAAGAGTGGCGTTAGCGTTGTAAATATTGGCCAGCTGAGGAGTTGTATTGCCGTTCTTTGCTTGGGCATGGACGATGAGGGTTCCGCCGCCAGTAACAGCCACATTAGTCGCGGCAAATAAGTCGGCATTAATACAGTCAGAGATCAATACCAAATCATTATCCCTGACAAAACTGCTGATGTTACCTGAGGTTGCAATATTCACGTTATTTTGCGTCAGATTACCAATTAGCGTGGCATTAATAATACTTGCTCGTTTGATATTAATAACGTCACTACCAAGTTTTGGTTTGCGAATTTTAAGGTCATCGCCTCTATTGTATTGCGTTGGTTCCCACCAGCCGGCGGCTGGTGTTTCGTAACCCATTAGTTCATTTTGCAACAGCCCACCAACAGGTGCGTTAACGGCATTAATATTAAGATTAACACCCGTGGCGCTGGCACAGCCGAGATAACCTGTCATCCGTATTTCTCTGGCGAGGTAATCTAAACTAAAGCGGCCACTTTCTTGCAAGCGAGACAATGATTGCGCAAAACGGTCGGTTTGTTTGGCATTAAAGAAGGTAGTAAAAACACCACCGATTAGCACAGTACTTAGGACTAGCGCAATCATCAATTCAATCAAACTAAACCCGTGTTGATATTGCGTCTTGCTGGCTGTTAGATGGCTTTCCTGCATTTAAATCACCACTCGAATGCTGTATTTACTGACCGTAGCCCCATCAGCTTGCCAACTAACTTCAATGGTATAAATTCCCGCAGACTCAGTGACTGTGCCTTTGGCACTGGGGATTAATCCTGCGACCGTAGTAGTGGTATTGATTCGCTGGCTCCATTCGAATTTGTCAAGTTTGACAATATCGTCGGCCGAGCAGCTTGTACATTGAAATTGGCTATAGCTATTGCTGGTGTCTATGCCTTTGTAAGCACTAACTTTCGACTGATTACTGCGCATGCGCTCAGCCATATCTTGAGTTAATAACACGGCTTGGGAGCGAAAATAGGCATCGCGATTATCTTTAAGGCTCATCAGTTGCATTGCTGCAATGCCGAGCATGCCAACAGCCAAGATAGTCACGGCTATTAACACTTCAAGCAGCGTAAAGCCTTGTGCTTTGTTGCGGAGGCTGATTTGTCTTAACTGCACGATGACTCACTAGCGGTGGCTTTTCTGACTTGCCCGCTAATATTCATCACCAAACCATGAATTGGTGAGCCGCGGTTATCACAGATCATGATCCCACCTGTTTGAGTTGGTCTACCACTGGCGAGAAAGAGTATTTTATTATTAGTGAAGTCGCTAAGTGTAAGTTTGATCTCGGTGCTGTTGATGGCTGTTTCTTTAAGTAGTAAATCGTTAGTGTTTAGGGTGCCATTTTGGTTGTTGTCGACAAAAACAATTAATTTAAAGCCTGAAGAGGCATCGGAGCAGCTGGTGCCATTACTGGATTTGCACAGGGTAACGGTCGAGGCATTTCGTTTACTGGCTTGGTTGCGAGCGTAGGAGGTTAAGTTAATAACCTTATTGTAAGTCGATGTGAGGGTATTATCTTGAACCATGGCGCGTGATGCTGGCAAACCAATGCCCAGCACAATGCCCATAATGGCAATTGTAACCATAAGTTCAATTAAGGACATACCTGCTGTTTTAGCAATATAGATCTTTCGTTCCATGATAAACCTTGTCGCTCTGGCCTGCATTAGGTTAATAGACCTTAAACCTAAAATTTCTTGCTAGCCGATATTTGTAAATAAAATATACGATTAAGCTAAAGATAACAGAATATTACACCGAGCTGAATCATTTTATTTACGCTAGTGCCACCACGTCAGTTGTGGAAAGAAAAATTGGTTTTAGTTGATGATCCCACCTTGGCTTGATAAATATGTAATGTGTTTAAAAATTGAAGTGTTACAATTATTTAAATTGGCGAAATTACAAAGGCAAACAGATGAAAAAAGTTGAAGCGATCATTAAACCATTTAAGCTTGACGATGTGCGTGAGGCGTTAGCCGACATTAACGTAACAGGCATGACGGTATCGGAAGTTAAGGGCTTTGGCCGTCAAAAAGGCCATACCGAGTTATACCGTGGCGCGGAATACATGGTTGACTTTTTGCCTAAGGTAAAACTCGAAATAGTGATTGATGACGAGGCACTTGACCGTTGCATTGACGTTATTTTAGCTGCTGCCCATACCGGGAAAATTGGTGATGGTAAGATTTTTGTCACCAATGTTGAACGAGTAATCAGAATTAGAACCAGTGAAGAAAACGAAGACGCGATTTAAGTGCTGGCTCATGAGTAGAAAAATCGGCGCTTATTAGCGCCGTTTTTGATCCATAGGTTGCTTTCAGCTTGATTAGTTTACGCATGCTAAAGCGAAACCACTGAATTTTGTTATACCATTTGCATTAAGTATGTGATCTTGTTGTGCTTAGTAAAAATTAGCTAGAACAAGGCGCTCGATTGACCAATAGCTAGCTATTGGGATTGAGAGCAACACGGTTATTGTTGATTTAAACTTGCACAAGTGGTCAATTATTTAGTGCAAATGGTATTATATAGCATATTGTTAAATAACAGCCAAACAGGCGGCTCAAAATGACCAGTGCCGACCCCCATGTTATAACCAAAGTGAGAAAGTTATCACTGTGGTTAATTTGATGCAGTGCCGAAGTTATCAGCAAGTTTTTAACTTGATAAATAAAACTTACTAATAAAAATTAATATTAGGGGCTATGGCGGTAGATACAAAATGTGTGGATATAGAGGTTGTTGCGATATGTTTTGGGCAAAAGTGAGTCGCTAGATCTGACGTTGTGAGTGACAAAGGTTTTATTTAGGTAATAACAAATTGCATTGGAGATACAGGGAAAGAATGTAAGGACTTCATCAATTAGCTGATGAAATCCTTAATGTCGGAATGTTGTTATTTGGTTTTAGCAAAACAAATTTCAATAACCGCATTACCGTGTTCATTGGTAAATGGGATCATAATTTTAGGACCGTCAAACTGGTGAGTAATATTATGATCTTTTCCTGAAACAACAATCGGTGTTGCCATGTTAAAGTCATAACCTTTTTGGCCTAACAAGTTTTTAGCGCCGCCAGTAACCATGTTGGTTATTTCACCAACCATGTCGGTAACTTCTTCATTAAGTTTACCGGGGTTCTCACCTAACATGCCTTGCATAATTGCTAAAGCAAGGCTTTCATCAAATGAAATTGACAATGAACCTTTGGTGTCTGGGCCTACCATACCTATTAATCCAGAAACATCACCATGAGCTAATGAGCCTTTTTTTAACATCGGCTTGCCCGGTTTTAACTTGGTCGATGCCATGGTTTCTAGCACATTCATTAGCGAGTCTAAGAATGGGTTAATAAATTCAGCGTTCATATCTAGATTAAATCCTTAAAGTATTATTAGCGCTCAATCGAGCCGACATTGATGACAAAGGCCAAAAGCTTCTACTGTCTGGCTTTTAACTTCAAAATCATTGAGTCTTGCTTGATCATAAATTGATTGCTGTATTAGCTGTGAATGTACTTCCTGAACATCTTGGCATTTTTCACAAATGTATAACTGAAGTTGATGATTCTCAGAAAAATCATTACAGGCAATAAATGCATTTTGAGATTCAACACGGTGAATGAAGTGTTGCTCAAGTAAAAAATCTAACGCCCGATACACGGTAGGCGGTTTGGCCGACGGATCGGTTGCCCTTAAGCTGTCTAACAAATCGTAAGCACTAATCGCTCCTGCGTGCTCTAGCATTAATTTTAATACTTTACGTCGTACTGCCGTAAAACGAGCACCTTTGCCGTCGCATAAGGCTTGAGCTTTATTGAGTAATGTATTAGTCACGGATACCACTTACTATCTTTTGGTCATTGCTAATACCTTACCATCAAAAGATGTGTTTGATAACTATTTCTATTAAATATGTTAAAAAATTTAGTCGAATTAAGAAGTGATATATCTTGTTTTTTTAGATGTTTATCTTTATTTTGTAGATCAAAAATACAACTCAAAATGCTGAATAATTGAGTCGCTATTGTACTTACTTTTATTAGCGACAAAAATAGCAGTCGGCATGTGAGCTATTATTTCGTTAATTAATATATGTTACTTGTAACATGAGGTCGAGAGGGCTAATCAATTGGAACATATTACGGCGGCATTACTGCCTATTTTCTGTCTGATTTTTATCGGATATTTTTTTAGAAAAATACAATTTCCAAGTGACGGCTTTTGGCCCAGTGCCGATAAACTTACCTATTACATTTTGATGCCTTCTTTGCTGATCTATAAATTGTCTCAGGCTCAGTTGGGCGAACTTGATGGTGTCAATATTGTGTTGACGGGAGCGATTGGCATTATGCTGGCTGCAGTCATGCTGATTTTTTTAAATATAAAATTGAAAATGGACGGGGCTGCTTTTACTTCGGTAATGCAAGGAGGAATTCGGTTTAATACTTATGTTTTTTTAGCGTTAAGTGCTTCGTTATTTGGTGATGACGGCTTGGTATTATCTGCGTTGTTAATTACGTTTGCTATTCCGTTGCTCAATATCATTTGCATTATGGTTTTTGCTGTTTTTGTTAGCGAGAGTCAGTTGTCATTAAAGGGGGTGGTTAAATCAATAGTCACCAACCCATTAATCGTGGCTTGTTTTATTGGCGGTAGCATTAATTTTATTGGCTTAACCGTGCCGATATTCATGGAAAAAACCTTGCAAATATTAAGTTCTGCGGCATTGCCTATGGGCTTATTATCTGTTGGCGTTGGGCTGCAGTTAAAAGGGTTAAAACACAATAAAAACGAGTTGTTTATTGCATCATCTCTTAAATTGTTTTTACTGCCACTAATGACTTACGGTGTCGGTATATTGATTGGGCTCAATGCACTGGCTTTGAGCGTGGTTGTTATTTTTTCTGCGATGCCAACGGCGCCATCTGCGTTTGTTTTAGCGCGGCAACTTGGCGGTGATGTTAAATTGATGTCGGCGATAATCACGCTGCAAACATTGCTTTCTATTGTCACCATTGCCGTGGTTATTCAATTTGTTGCCATTGAATAAATAATGATTAGTTATAAACATCGTGCATCCAGAACCGGATGTACGATGTGGGTAAGGTGTATTGTTTAAGAAATACTATTAAGGATGTAATCTAAAGCGCCAGTGATGGCAGCCACCTGAGCATTTATGCATTGCTGATCATTGGCTTGCGGGCTGTCAGGGTAAACTTCGGTTGTGGTGCTATAGCAACTATTACTAAAGCCAATACACAGCCCTAATTCCTTGGTTGGATAATTGATGACCCCCTCTTGGCACAGGTCGACCCCAATTAATTGGCCGTTATGATCAGGCGGTGCGATGTGGGTGACTTGCTTAACCGATTCAATAATAGCTTGCTGAAAATCGGGCACTGGATTTTCGGTATCGCCGACCAAATAAAAACCGTCAGGAATATTCCAGTTCGTATGTTCGCAGCCATCTCTGGCAGCCAAAGCTGGTCTAAATTCACTGTTGTCGGTATCAGTGGTTTCGTGCAAATCAATGTGCCCAATTATATTGACGTTGAGCTTGGTTATATATTGCATTAATGCTGCTGATTCTGGTGCTGGGCTATCACGAATAAACGAGCGGTTTGGGTCTACGGTTTGAGGGTTCCAACGATTAATTGTTTCATAACCCCATGGACTAACACAGGGAGCGACCACAAGATTAAAGTGCTCAACATAGTGTTGCGCGGCACTTTCGATAAATTTGATGGCTCCGTGCACGCCACTTGTCTCATAACCATGCACGCCCCCAGTCACTAAAAAGGTCGGTTTGTTGTGATCCCAGTTGGTCGTTGTGACAACAAAAAGCGGGTAGTCAGTTTCTTGATAAAATAGTGCACCGTATTGCTCAACATTAAATTTATTGGTTAAGTCGCTCAGCCTCGCCACTACGTCGTCTTGATAGGAGCGTTGTACTAGCTGGTTTTCTAACCAGTTAGTTTTGTGTTTGTCTTGCCAGGGCTGACCGATTGTGCCAATTATATAGGCTGATGGTTGCTTCATATTGTTATCTTTTATGTGAGGTTATATCTGGCAGTCTACACTAAAATTAGCAGTATTTATCGCTAAATAAGTTAGGGTTACTTACTGTTTTATTGACAAATTATTAAAATGAAATGGGGTAACAATAGCCGTTTGAAATCCAAATCCCAAGGTGGTATGGCTATATTTCACACTAGTACATTAAAGGCCGTTATTGAGCAATATAGTTTCACTGGTGTTAGGTTTGATAGTGATTTAATTAATCCTTTTTAGCTTCAATAAACCTATTGTTTGCGCTGAATCGCATTGTGCAAACCTGCATTTTCAAGTGGACGGGTATATTCAATCAAAGCACATCATTAATGGGCACATCATGTAAGATTGTGATGTAGGATTCTATTTGTGAAAATGTATCACTGTCTTTGATCGCTAGTTTCGCTTCTAAGCCAAAAAAGAAACGTCTGGCGCGCCATGTAAAGGGTAGGTGATCAAGTTGTGCGACGACTGCAATATCGTCGCACGCTAAAGGCTTTATCCACGCTTTTAAGTGATAAACCCCGGCGGTTGAATCTGGTATTACCCATAATTGTTTCCCGAAAATCAACAGGTAACAAACCGAATCATTGGCCATAATTTCATGGCCAACCAATAAACAATAACACTTTGTTAGCTGGGCTCTGGTCATTGTGTTACGAGTACCATCTGAAAAAACGATGGTGATTCTCGAGCCGTCGATAGAAATATCACCTTTAGGCATTAGTCATTCCTTTTGAATACTACAATTGTGCGTCTCATTAAATTTAGCATGTTTTTCAAAACTTATACCCAAGCTACTTGGAATTGCAGGATTTCAGCGGGAATTTAAATGGTCAAATACAAGGCATTTATTGCAGGTAATGGTTACTCCCTTATCAAAATGAATAACGCGGTAGTTGTCCATTTAAAACCCGCCCGTAGGGAGCTTCTCAGGTAAGTAATCACTATGTTACATCATTTTTAAAGGCAATAAGCATTCCTAAAATAATGTGCCTTGTGCTAACTCACCTGAGAAGCTCTGAAACCTGCATTCTCAAGTGGCTTGGGTATATATGAGAGTTGGGGTATTACCTCGTCATTATTATTTTCGATTACTTTATTTAGCGAGTATTAGTGCTTTTATTTTTCACCTTGAATTTCAAATGAATCGCTTTTTAAACGAGCTTTACCGTCGAGTTCAATAATCCAGTGCTCACGATGCACTACGCCAAAGGCTTTATTCATTTCCCAGCTGGATGTTAAAATGTAACCGCCGTCCTGTGATTTTTCCCAATTAACATTAGAATATTGAACGCCACTAAAACCCTGATCGATAATGTTTTGCCAGCAATTCTGAATTTCGGCTCGACCTGTAAATATACCTAATGGTTTTGCTTCCATGATGCACTCTTTGGTATATAGCGCTGCACACTTGGCGGCATCTTGATTATTGAATGCTGTTTGCCAAGCGTTTATGCCGTCTTTACATAAATCTAAAATAGTTTTATCTGTCATTAGTTTTTCTCTTGTTGGTTATTTGTACAATGAATGGTTTTTAGTGGATAAATAATAAAACTATTCATTACCTAGAAAAACAAAGATAATAGAATTTACTGTTCTGTTTTTGGTGGTAATTAAAGATGAAAAAATTACGTCGTATGTCAATTTTTGCGTCAATAGTGGAAACAGGGTCAATTACTGGTGCTGCTGAATCACTTCAGTTGTCCAAATCAGTTGTTAGTCAACATCTTAAAGAATTAGAGCGTGAGCTTGGGGTATTGCTTATAAAGCGAAGTACCAGAAAGCATATTCTTACGAGTGCTGGCAGTGACTTTTATGGTTCTTGTAAAGAAATTAATAAACTTTCAGATATAGCATGGCAACGAGCACAAGAGTCGATAGAAATGCCTAAAGGTATCGTAAAGATCACGGCACCTAATGCCATTATGGATGTAGTTATCGCGCCAGCGATAGGGAAATTGTTAACGAAATATCCCCAACTTGAACCTGAGTTAATTAGCGGTGATACCCATCTCGACCTAATGTCAGGCAATATAGACTTAGCAATTAGGGTCGGGCTTTCTCGAGCGAGTAATATTAAACAACGTAGAATTGGTCAGTTCAGAGATATTCTGTGTGGTAGCCATGCTTTGCTTGATACAGTGTCGGTTGATAAGGCTCTCTATATTGCCAATAAATGGCAAGGTAAACATATTACTCACCAATTTTTAGATCTAGATGGCGATACCGTTGTTTTAAAAAAAACAGCTCAGTGTCGCGCTAATTCATTTTATTCTTGTTTAGCATTGATAAAGGAAGGTGCTGGTATTGGTTTGATCCCTGATTTTCAGTTCGATAGAGTGACACCTGCTTTAATTGAAGTTTTTCCTCAGTTAAAGTTGCCAAAAAATCCAGTATACGCTTTGTACCCATACGATAAATATCTGCCGACAAGTGTTAAAGTTTGTATCGAAGCCATAGAAAAGCATCTGACCCAGCTATCAAAAGAATGAAATTTGTACCTGTTATTTTAATCAGTTGCTTAAAATGACTGGTACAAAATGATTATTATTGATTCCTAATTAAGTTATTATTTATTAATTGGCTTGGTTTGATCTATAAAACCATGTCAGTAGTTATAAAGTTCAATTACTTGAAAGTAAGCCATTGAGGAAAACGGCACTACCGATCCGATGCTGCTAATGGCTGCGCTATCATCAATTATTTTTTCGCCTTATTAATGATGACTTACGAGGGATAAATTCTTCATGCCTATCATTTATCAAAAAAGTACTTTTTGTTCGATAGAGCAGTATCAACAGTCGTTCAAATATGCCGATCAGGAAGTAATAAAATTAGCCGGCGGTTCATATCAGGCCGATTTATCACTGTGTATATTAGATGGTCTCATTGTGATGAAAAACCTGGTTAACCATAAAATTCTTTATCAAGGTGCTACCGATAAAGAACACTATATTTTTGCTGCCTACAGAGCTGGTTCCGAAGTTGTAGTCAATGGACATCAGCTTGGTGCCAAACAGCTTTATTTGCTTTGTCCCAACGAATTGTTTGTCGCCACTTGTCCTGACGATTATAGCGGCTATGGATTAATGATATCTAAAGATGAAATGTGCAAACTACTTGGCGCTGATAAACTCCGCTTTATCAATAAAAATACCGAAAGTATCCGCACCGGTCGTATCGAACTTAATCACTTACATGATTTCAAAAATAATATTGCTAACCTCGCTAGGTTTGTTCTTAGCAACCACCATTTGCCCCAGGCTGTCATTAATGATGTGAAAGAGAGTTTACTTGAGGCAATATTTGACTTATTTAATCATGTCGAAACAGCGATTAAACCTTCATTGTTCAATAAACGCTTAGCAATAGTAAACCGGGCTAATGAATATCTAAATAGCACTGAAAATATCAACATCACCATCGATGAATTGGCCAGCCAGTGCTTTTGCAGCAGGCGTACATTGGAGTATGCCTTTAGGCAAGTAACCACAGTGTCACCTAATAACTACTTAAAGATAAAACGAATGTATCAAATCCGCGCTAAATTTATTGAACTGAGCCTCGGAGAAATACATCTTGTGCTGTCCGAGTTTGGAGTCGTTAATCAAGGTCGATTTAGCAAGGACTATTGGTCTATATTTGGTGAGTATCCAAAAGAGACCTTACGAAGAGCTTACTTGTCCTAGTCACCAAGAGTGTAGCTAAATGGTAATACGCCGCTCTGGTTTGTAATACACGACAGATACACCATTACTTGCTTTAGCGCGGTACATTGCCTTGTCGGCAAGGTTAATCTCAATACTGCAATCGAGCTGATTTACAGTAAATATAATGACGCCGATGCTCGCGTTGATTTTTACCAGCTGACCTTTGAGCTTAAAAGGTTCACTAAAGGCAAGTGCAACTTTCTCAACCATCATACTCGCCATCGACTTATTTTCAATCTCTGCCAATG
>Ga0209292_1003411_pt1 | contig 17478 bp, 15 predicted proteins | sample GOMGulsemesocosm_2_FD_184634 | JGI IMG/M metagenome (GOLD analysis project Ga0209292, IMG submission 184634) | Methane-oxidizing microbial communities from mesocosms in the Gulf of Mexico - GOM9C Gulf of Mexico (SPAdes) (version 2) | ecosystem: Environmental > Aquatic > Marine > Cold seeps... | reverse complement strand
AGAGTAGGACATTGCTAAACTTCTAATTTGTGCTTAGGCACTGAGAAGCCCGTTACGAAAGTAACGGGCTTTTTTGTGTCTGTAAATTAAAATATAATCGACATATTTATTAATATACTTTAGATTGGTGGTCATACCACTTGTTAGCTAGAGTACTTCCCATGACAAAGATCAAAATAGAAGAAAGAGTTAACCTAATCATTAAGGCTGGAATAGCTTACGTTAGCCTAAATAGACCCGAAAAATGTAATGCACTCGATATAGATATGTTTGTCGCTATTAAAAAGATCATTAAATCTTTGAAAGTAGACCGAAGCATAAGAGCTGTGATAGTAACTGGTAACGGCGAAGACTTCTGCTCTGGTTTAGATATTAAGTCTGTAATGTCTTCGGCGAATGCACCACTTTTATTACTCTTTAAGTGGTTTCCTTGGAGGGCTAATTTGGCGCAATTTGTATCAACCGGCTGGAGGGAAGTTCCAGCACCAGTAATTATGGTGATCAAAGGCAGATGTTGGGGCGGAGGTTTACAAATTGCTTTAGGTGGAGATTTTAGAATCGCTTCAGCTGATGCATCTATATCTATAATGGAATCAAAATGGGGACTAATACCTGATATGGGAGGCACCCTTGCTTTAAAAGAGCTGGTTAATGTTGATAAAGCCAAAGAACTCGCTATGACAGGTGAGATGATAGATGGCAGACAAGCACTTAAGTATGGCTTGGTTACTCACGTAGATGACGCGCCTTTAGAAAGAGCACTAGCACTTGCGCATAAAATCTGTAAGCAATCACCTGATGCCATTGCTGCAACTAAAAAGCTCTATAACAAGAGTTGGTGGAGTAAGCCTGGCTTTGCGCTTTTAAGAGAGTCGTATTATCAAATAAAAATATTGTTAGGTAAAAACAGAGCGATTAAAACCTATAATCAAACAAATCCTGATGACAAATCAAGAGACTTTATCGACAGAAAGCATTGGTAATTAGTAATTATCTAGCATTATCACTTAGAGTGGCTAGTAAAAATTCCATAGCTAAGTATTAAGTTAACCGACGAAGTCATGTTTTAAGTATATCCCTTTTCATGTTTGTTACATGTGTCCGGGTTGTGTAACGCGGACACTCACGGACACACCCAGTGTCCGTTCGGACACCCTCTAATTCCTCTGTAGCATTTTATTCATAAATAACAGCCAGTTACGTATCTATGTTTTCTGGCACTGAATCTGCAGCACTAGGTCATTATTAGATAACCAAGTTGAAATGCATGATTGAAGGAACCAATGGACAGGATGAAGTGATAACTAATCCTAAGCCAATAGCAGTAAAGAAAATAATACTTAACATAGTGCTGTTATGTGCACTGACTTACGTTACTTTCCCTACGTTATCTCAATGGTACTCATCTATACCCAGTGTCGATAGTAAAACAATTAAAGTCGATACTGTGATAAGAGGGGACTTAGTTCGTGACGTCGTTGTCTCAGGTAAAGCGGTTGCTGCAAATGCTCCACAACTTTATAGCACTGAGATCGGTAAAATTACTTTGTTAGCAAAACCAGGTGAAGCGGTAGCGCTAAATCAAATTGTTGCACGTTTAGTTAGTCCTGAATTAGACGCTTTAATGAAACAACAACAATCAACACTAGAGCAATTAAGTATTAATGCTAATCGTGGTGTCCTAGCTGACAAAGAAGCGCAGCTTGATCTTGAAAGCAACATGAATGCCGCGCAATCAAAGTTGAATGTCGTTAAGCGCGAGTTTCAACGTGCAGAAATATCTTACGGAAAGCAAATCATTAGCGAAGTTGATTGGTTAAAGAGTAAAGATGCTGTAACTGATGCGACAAGACTATTCGAACACTCTAAGAAAAGAGTAGCCTTTACGAAAGAGCGTTTACAATTTGAAAAACAGCACAGAGAATTCCTCGTGCAAAAAGAAAAACTCATTTTAGATGAATTATCACGCCGCCATGAAGCACTAGCAATAAAAGCACCGGTTAGTGGTGTTGTAGGTAATTGGTTAGTTGCACAGAGAAACACTATAGCTGCCAATACAGCCATTATGACCATTGTTGATTTATCTGAATATGAAGCTGAGTTAGGTGTACCTGAATTTTATGCCGATGATTTAGGTATAGGTTTAGAAGTCGCAATGAAGGTTTCCGGAGTCTCAGTGCGTGGTGAGATCATCGCAATTTCACCTGAAGTCAAAGCTAACCAAGTAACCGTAAGGGCAAGAATCAACAATTCATCAGCGATTCAGTTAAGACAGAATCAACGTATCAATGCCCGTATCGAATTTGAAAAACAAGAAAATGTACTTATGGTTAAACGTGGTGCTTTCGTGGGTTCTTTAGGTGGGAAATTTATTTTTAAACTTGTCGAAGATAACTATGCAAATAAGATAGAAATCACTACTGGAATTAGCAGTGTCGAGTATGTCGAAATTACTTCGGGACTTGAGGCCGGCCAACAAGTTATTACCTCGGCTTACGAGAACTTCAATAATGCAGAACAAATTTACTTAGATTATTAGCTTCAAACATATCAATAAAAAATCAGCACCAATTAAATTAATTAATGAAGTCTAACTCTGTGAGTAAAACTTCAAATAAAGATTATTACAAAAGGAAAGTACCATGCTTAATATGAACAACATTTCTAGAATCTATCAAAGTGACACCATTCAAACTCATGCATTGAGAGACTTCTCACTCAAAGTCAATGCTGGAGAGTTTGTTGCGGTAACAGGGCCTTCTGGATCTGGTAAGTCTACCTTTTTAAATGTTGCAGGTTTGCTTGATAACTTTGATCGTGGTCAATACGAACTAGATGGCGTTAGCGTTCAGGGTTTAAAAGATGATGAACTATCACGTTTAAGAAATGAGAAAATAGGTTTTATCTTTCAAAACTATAACCTTATTCCCGACTACAGCATTTTTGACAATGTAGATATGCCGCTGCGATACCGTGGCTTTAGTGCTAGTGAGCGCAAGAGCCGAGTTGAGGAAGCACTCGAAAAAGTAGGCTTAGCTTCTAGGCTTAAATACCTACCAAGCCAACTTTCAGGTGGGCAACAACAGCGAGTTGCGATTGCTAGAGCACTAGCGGGTGAACCGAAAATATTATTAGCGGATGAGCCAACCGGTAACCTTGATTCATTGATGGCTAGGCAAGTGATGGAAATATTGCATGATCTTAACAAAAGTGGCGCTACTATTATCATGGTAACTCATGATCCCGACCAAGCCCGTGAAGTAAGTCGTAATGTGCAGGTTATTGATGGGCAGTTAGCTGATTTTAGAGTTTACGCTCCGCTAGATAGAACAGAGGAAAGTACCGGGCAAACAATCTCTGCCGCAGTAAGTGCGGAGGTGGCTGATGCGTAGCCCCAGTATGTTTACCTATAACTTATCATTAGCAATGCAGAGCTTTAAGCGCGCGCCGACATTGTACTTTTTAATCATACTTACCTTGTCTATTGGTGTTGGCGTATTGTGTGCAAACCTGGCCTTAGTAAACTCGATGGCAAGCGACCCAATCCCTGAGAAGAGTGACAAATTAATTCATATTAGTATGAATACTTGGCCAGGCGACCAGCCGCCAGATGAACCCATGCACATTTTACGCTATCGCGACGCGATGAAAATTGCAGAGTCCGATATCCCTAAACGTAGCGCAGTATTTTATGCCTCAGGAGTTTATGCAAGAGATGTTCAATCTACAAGCATGAAACGTTTTGACTCTGACGTTAGGGCAACAACGCCTGGTTTTTTCGAACTGACTAATGCGCCTTTTGCTTATGGCTCAGCATTTGAAAAAGATCGTGGCATGGAAGTGGTTATTGGTGATGAATTAAATCAAAAAATATTTTCCGGTAAAAATAGTGTCGGTAAAACCTTAGAGCTTGATGGTGAATTGTTAACCATTGTTGGTGTGTTAAAGCCCTGGATATTAAGGCCATTATTTTACCATGCCACAGAAGGGCGGGCCTTTAACTTAACCGACGATATTTATGCGCCGCTTGAAACTGCGATAGACTTAGGTTGGTCGATACATGCAAGAAGCTCTTCTGCTGATGATTATTCTGGTGTTGAAGAGACTCGTGATAGAAACGCTTATTACTTACAAGCCTGGGTTGAGCTAGAGAATATAAACCAAAGATCTGCAATGCAATCTTACCTAGACAGCTATAGCCAAGAACTCAAAGACGCGGGAGAGCACCCTCTGACGACAAGAAATGAGCTGCACAATGTTAATGAGTGGTTATTGGTAAAAAAAGTAGTTGATCAAAAGGTACTGGCATTCACTATAGCTTCAGTATTGTTCTTAGCTGTGTGTATTTTCAATGCCAGTAGTTTATTACTGTCACGTTTTCATGCAGCCAAGTTTGAAGTGGGCTTACGCCGCGCTATTGGTGCCAGCAATCGTCATATGTTCATGCAAGGCTTAACTGAAAGTGTGTTATTAGGTTTGTTCACTGGCGCAGTCGCCTTAGTATTAAGCTGGTTGTTCTTGAAGTTATCAGTGCAGTTTTTGCCACGCTTAGCGAATATTGCAGTATTAGAGCCTAAATTATTGGTGTTAGGTATGTTGTTGGCGCTTATTACTTCTATTGCCAGTGCCTTATATCCATTATATCGCGCTAATCGTTACACCATTTCAGCGGAACTTAAATAGTTCAGGCTACTCCAGACTAGCCCTGCTAATAGGAAAAATTATGAATATTAAAGCATTACTTAAATCCTTACTGTTAAGGAAATTTACCACTGGCTTATTAATCTTACAATTAGCTATAACATTAGGTCTGTTAATTAATAGCGCTATATTAGCCATTGATACCAATAATAAATTGGCAGAAAAGACCGGTCTTGATGCCGAAAACATCTTGATTGTTTCATTGCACCCTACGTCAGGAGATTATCGTGACCTAGATTATTATCGATCAATAGTGAGTGAAGATTTACAGCAAATAAAGAAAATTCCCGGTGTGGAGAGTGTATCACTAATTAATCAGTTACCGATTAATAGAAGAGGTATGTTAGGTAATGTTTATGACTTGGATGATCCTGAACTTGTTCGTAAAGACAAATACCTGCAAGATGTAAAGATCTTCCTGACGAATGAAGAGCTTGGTAATACCTTAGCATTAGCATTACTGGAAGGTCGGTTTTTAACTAAAGATGATGAACTTGACTTTGGTAGTGATAAAAATGGCAACGTACTTATCACTGAATCATTAAAAAAAGCGCTTTATGGTGATGGTTCAGCGCTCGGACAAGAGACTAACAATGGCCGTGTGGTCGGGGTTGTTAAAGATATAATGCTCAACCCTACTATTCCTGCAGATAAGCAATACGGTGTTTTTGGTAATCGCGTAATGGAATTTATCTTTACTGGCCGTTTTTACTTGTTAAAAGTGAACCAAGGTAAGGTTGAAGCAGTACGTAATAAAGTTAGTGATACTATTTTAGCGGTACAAGGTGAACGTGATATATTCAGAGTTTATACCATGGCTGAACATATGCAGCGCTTTTATCGCCACGATAAAGGTTTAGCGCAATTATTCTTAATGCTATGTGGTCTAATGATTTTTGTTACTGCGATTAGTAGCTACGCGTATTCACAATTTCACATCTCGCGTCAGAAAAAATACATCGGTATCCGACGCGCATTAGGCGCACGTAAAAAAGATATTCTGTTATACGTGCTAACAGAAAATTGGTTGGTATATACCATAGGTTGTGTCTTAGGTTTAGTGATGGCGTTAGGTTTTAATATTTTATTAAGCCAGTATATTAGCTTGAGTAAACCAGATATGATGTTGTTTTTATTAGCAAGTGCGGTTATTTTTGTAGCAGGCACATTAGCTACTTTGATACCTGCAATAAAGACAAGTAATATTCCGCCAGTGATTGCGACTAGAACGGTCTAAACAATAAATAGTAAATTTTAATGTTAGCTATAAGTTAGCTTGGTCTGTGACTTATAGCACTAACAGATAGTCTTCACCTTAGAGTCAACCTGTAGAATATACAGTTTTTAGGTCTGGATAAAGTTTCGCTTGTCATATTTAAAATAAATAGAATGTAGTGAGATTAACTGCTTTAAAGGAACAGAATGCCGAAAATATTAGTCGTTGATGATAATCCCGATATACTTGAAGCCCTTGAGTTATTATTAACCTTGCATGGTTACACGGTACTTACGGCTGAAAATGAAAAACAAGCTTTATTAGCGGTATCTCACCAACGTGTAGACTTAGTCATTCAAGATATGAATTTCGCAGAAGGCATTACGTCAGGAAAAGAAGGTAAGTCATTATTTAATGCATTAAAAGCACTAAATAACGATTTACCTATTATCTTAATTACCGCATGGACTCAATTAGAGACCGCTATATCTCTGGTGAAAGATGGGGCAACGGACTACTTACAAAAACCTTGGAACGATGTGAAATTGTTAGATTTGGTGGACAAATATAGCCAAAGTAGCCAGACAGCCCAGAGTAATAATAAAAGCCAGCGCAAGCAAAGTGATAACAATAAAAATTCAGCTGATGCCTTCATCTATCAAAGCCAAGAAATGCATTCTCTCATCTCTCAAGCAGGCAAAGTTTCGGGTGCAAATGTTAATGTTTTAATTACCGGAGCCAATGGTGCAGGTAAAGAAAAACTTGCGGATTACATTCACCAACAATCACCACGTTATAACAATGCCTTTATCAAAGTGAATATGGGAGCCTTACCTCACGAGTTGATGGAAGCTGAACTCTTTGGTGCAGAAAAAGGTGCTTTTACCGGTGCCAATCAAGCCAGAATTGGTCGATTTGAAGCTGCTGATAGCGGTACCCTATTTTTAGATGAGATAGCTAACCTGCCTTTGACGGGGCAAATGAAACTACTAAGGGTATTACAAACAGGTGAATTTGAACGTTTAGGCTCTAATGTAACATTAAAAGTAGATGTTAGAGTTCTCAGTGCTACCAACGCAGATTTACGCTTAGCTGTGAAGCAGGGAACATTTAGGGAAGATTTATATTATCGACTAAATGTTATCGAGTTAAATTTACCTGATTTATCACAAAGAAAAGCGGATATAGTTCCATTAGCGCAATACTTTATTGGTAATGATTATTCTCTTAGTGATGAAGCTCAACAAGTGTTAGCTTGCCATACATGGCCGGGTAATGTTCGTGAACTGGAAAATGCTTGTAAGCGGGCATTAGTTTTTGCTAATGATAACATCCTAGTACCAATGGATTTTCAATTAGCTTCACCAGCCGAAGCTTCGATCAATGAAAAGGAACATATTGAACACGTGTTGATTAAGCATAATGGCATTATTAAACATACTGCAACAGAGTTGGGATTAAGTCGACAAGCCTTATATCGTCGTATAGAAAAATATCAGATAGATGTCGAGTCATTATGTTAGTAGGAAAAGCATGTTAATTGTACAACTCATTCTTATTAATATTATTTTCATCGTTAGCTTCATTTTGTTGTTGCCTAGATCTCCTTGGTTATTTGGCATAAGTTCAATATTGTTGATTTTTTTAGCTGTTATACGTTATCAATATTACCATCGACAGACCCATCAAATACTACATACCTTATTGCATGGTTTACGTAACTTACAAGATGGTGATTTTTCAATTAGCTTAGCTGATAATCAAACGAATAAAAGTAAGAGCCAGTCCGAAATATTAGCGTTGTTTAATCAAGTGACTGATAAATTAAGACAGGAAAAGCAATCACTCTATCAACGTGAGCTGTTGCTCGATAAAGTGGTAAACGCATCTGATGTGGTCACTGTGCTTGTTAACCACAGAGATACTATTATCTTTGCTAATCGAGCTGCAGAATACTTTTTTAATCAAAGGAGTATGTTGGGCATGTCTTGGGCCACGTTATTAGATGAGAAGCTACCAGAGCTCATTCCGCACCATGATAAAGACAATGCAATTATTCAATTACTGTTAGCTGGCTCGAGTCATGGGAATCCTGCAGCGACTAACAATGCTACTAGTGGCAGTCAGGTGGAAGAAAGTATTAAAACAGAGCAGAGTTGGCACTTGTCTCGTCATCATTTGAAATTACATGGCAGTCGACATCAATTAACATTACTTAAACCGTTAACCCAAGCCATGCATCAGCAAGAGTTACAAACATGGAAAAAAGTAATACGAGTTATTAATCACGAACTTAACAACTCTATCGCGCCAATTAGTTCCATGTGCCATAGCGGTAACATTCTGGCCGAACGTTTAGATGAGCCTCAGCTTATACGAGTTTTTGCTACTATTTCTAAGCGGATAAATAAATTAGCAGAATTTATTCAAAGTTACAGTCAGTTGGCGCGACTTTCCCAGCCTAAAAAGGAGCTGTTTGATTTAATAAAAACTCTACAGCAACTACAAGAGTTATATCATTTTAAGCTCACATTTCAGCAAACAAGTTTGATGTGGTCAGGTGATGAAAGTCAAATTGAACAGTTGCTAATAAACCTACTTAAAAACGCTCAACAAGCATGCCCTGATCACATCATGCCAGAAGAGGCTTGTACTGTTAGTGTTATCAGCCAACAAGGCAGGTTGATTATTACCGTAAGAGATTTTGGGACTGGTATGCCAACCGAAGTTTTACAGAAAGCATTTTTACCTTATTATTCAACGAAAGTAGAAGGGAGTGGTATAGGGTTAAGTATTTGCCGAGAAATTAGCGATGGTCATCAAGGTCAAATCATCTTGAATAACCATCCTAGTGGAGGCCTGCAAGTAGATGTACATTTACCGCTAAGTTGACCTCTTAATTGAAGAACGCTAGCGATAAATGAGCTTGTATTATTATCAGAATTGCTTATCTATTCTGACAACGCCATTTGCAAGGTAAACCATCCTCACCGCATCTTGTTGATGAAAAACCATGCGTTGATCGTAATCTTGAATCACCATAAATTGCTGACACTGTTGCTCATTACAGTCAACTTCTATCATTAATTCTACTAAACGAACGATGACGGTTTTACCTTGGCTACGATTATTAGCCATTTTACCACCAATAACTGCACCCAATACTGTCGCTATGTCACGGCCACTACCACCACCAAACTGATTACCTATGGCGCCGCCTATCAAAGCGCCACCAAAGGTTTTCCAGCCGCTATTTTTATCTTCAATCAGTTCTTCTTGACTAATATTTCTAGCAGAAATCACTGTACCAAAGAGTACCTTTTCAACAGGTACTGCTTTGTTTCTATCATAATCAGCAGAAGAGCCCTGACTAAACAGTAAGGCAATTAATGTAAGGCTTGTTATTAATAATGTTTTCATGGTGGTTCCTAATGTAGTGCCAGCGCTCGCTCTTTAATTGGTAACTTACCAGCTAACGAATTCTTTGCCCTTGGTTTTACGGATTTCAGTTTCATCAGCCCACTCTACTAGGCCGCTTTCTAAATCCATTAAACGTAGGGTAAATTTGTAATAAACGTCAGATTGATCTTGGTTGGTTTTTACTATGCTCGCTAGGTTGCCGTAAAGCATGTACTGGGCACCTACTTGCTTGCCAAATTGCATAGCTTTGTTTTGATCAACCATACCGCTGTTTTGTTGAAAATCTAATTGCTTACGTGCAGCTTCTACACGGCCCATATCAACAAATCTAAACTTACCAGAGCGAAGTAGTTTTGTAGAGATAGAGTCGGTAATTGATTCAGTATCGATATGTTCACTGGTTTTATTTTTTATGCTTTCTACAAACATAATAGGGCGAGTGTTTGCGGTTAAGGTACCTACAACAGGAGAGAGTAATAGTGAGTCAGTCATTTCTCCTGCTACTTTTTGTAAATCAGTTGAGCCAAAGCTGATATCGGTTGTTTCTACTGCGTTTGCATCACCGTAACGAACTGCTGATTTATTGGTACAGCCGGCAACTAAGGTTAGCGTTAAAACAACACTGGTGATCATGACTAATTTTTTCATCGGGATATCCTTTAATTATTTGGTATTAAATTGCGAGTAAATGGGTGTTTAACTTTTTATAAGTTGTGAGTTAGAAATTATTGATTAAAACTTAAAAAACTCTTCAGGTACTTCGCGTACATAAAGGCTGAATGAGGCAACTTGGTTAGTTGGTGCTAAACCAGGGACAGTAGCCGTTTGCATGCCATGTAAAGAAAGTGGTTGCCATGGGCTTTTACCTGCTTCAAGCACAAAACCGTCTTTATCAAACCAGGTAAATTGATATTGTAATTTCAATGTTTTTTTATAAGTACTGGTAAGAGATAAGTTAACCTCTAATAGGTCGTTATTCGTACGTGATCTTATGTCACTAATATGTAACTTGGTAGCTAACTCAGGATTGTGCACTTGTAAGTGTTTACTGAATTTTTGACCCGGCGCAATTTGGTCTGTACCTGTGCCAGATGTTACTGGCGGTACATTTTTACAGGCGCTAATGAATAACGTTGTCGATAATGCAGCGATTAATAAAAATGAGCGTTTTGATATCGTTGTATTCATTGGTGTTTTGATTTTCATTGTAAATGCTCCATAGCGTAACCAAGTATTATATTTTGGGTAACCCTTAAATTCATAGTGAAACTCTATTTTAAAGTTAAACTTTAATTTATAGTTAAAGGTTAAAGCTTTGATAGTTAGTATAACTACCGATTGCGGTTAATTTAATTAGGGTTTGTCTATCTTCGTTGACCCGAAAATTAATGGTATGAATATTTCCATTTACCGTTAATTTAACTTCATGCTCGCCAGGTTCAAAGTTCGTGCTGAGTATGTGAATGCTATCAGGCAATGTACTCCAACTGCGCGTGTCTGCTTTTTCTGAGGCGACGTTATAAAGGTTAGCGAATATGTTGCCAAGATCCCCACCTTTTCTGCTCATTTGCTGTCTTATCTCTTCTTTGGCAATAAGGCGCACAACTTGTCTCGCCACTATACCAGGCATTTGATCTTGTAATTGTTTGGCAGCTAATGATTGTAAGCGAACAATCTCTTCTGATTGATATTGCTTACCTTGATAATTCATTGAAAGGCCACGGTATTGACGTACCTTGTTTTGATATCTAGGCAAAGCTAAGTTATAGAATTTGTAGTTACGACTGCTACTACTCCAAATAGGCAGATGGATCGAAACCTCTTCTTTGTTAGGGATGATGCCATTCTCAACAATAATAACCAATTTACCTGTTTTTTCTTTATTTGAGCGGTGATTAATCTGAGTTATGTCAGAGGAGAAACGTTTTTTAAGCATAGGGATATCGTTATCCATGCCTAGCGCATTGGCCAGTCGCCAGACATCTTTTTGCAAGGTGATATTGTGTGGGTATATCTCTAGTGCTTTTTTAAAATCTATATAAGCTGAATTAGGTTCTCCATTAGCTTCATACAATACGCCGGACAAATAAAAGGTATACGCATTTTGAAAGCCATTTTTAACTTTGCCAATAGCGTTATTCATCGAAGGATATTTACTGGATAGGCTTTCTGAAGTGACTCCTTGTTTAGCCATCTCACTGTAGCTATCAGTAAGTTTTTTCTGGTTGGCTTTCAGTGCATTGTTTTGGACTAAATTTGCTCGTCTAATTTCAACTAAAGCACCGGTGAAGTCATGCTGATTTAAGTAATTTAGTGCTTGGTAGCTATTGAGCATGCTTTGTTCGTAATAGGGGACTTCATAACGTATCGCATTATCATTACTGATCACAGATGCTGCTTTTTCTACCCCTCGACTCAGTTGAACTTTCGCGGCTTGTTCAGCTTCTTGAACACGCCGATAAACAAACTCAAAATCTTGCTGACTTCCTGAATAGTTACCCAATAGATACTCTAATCGTGCCTTCTCTAGAATACTCAACGTAAAGCTACCGTTGCCTTCGCTGCGTTCAGGTATTAACGATAACGCTTGTTGAAAGTCACCTTGTTGTTGGGCTTTTTTAACTGCACTCATTTGTTGATTGTAGTTACTAAATAAGTCGCTAAAAGAAGTGCTTGCACACGAGCTTAGTACTATGGTTAGCAGGAGGGAAGTGGACGTTTTAAATAATATATTCAGCATTTTGGTAGCTTATCTTGTTCTTAGTATATAGCAAGGTGATACCTGTATAAAAAGTGTAAAATATTGCACAGGAATTTATATAGTGAGGATGATTTAGAATAAGCTGGAAAAACACTAAGTCCTATATATACTCATCCGACTTGAAGGTGCAGGATTCAGCTGGAATTAGAAACGTCTTTAGGCAAGGCCTATTAGTTGTTTAATAATCATTCTATTTTCAATTAATTTAACGTAGCATAAAACGTTTATAAACCAGCCCATAGGGGAAAGCAGAGCAAATCATACTCAGCCCTGAATTTCTAATTAAGGACGCTGCATGGATAGCAGCTTAATAGAAAATGCAGGAGCGTATTTTCCTGAACAACCATTAATAAAAAATCCATCTTGATTATGAATCGCTCTGGTTTCCTGAAACGAGCATCTTCAAGTGGGATGGGTATAGTTACGGTCAGACTTTATTAAGTGGGTCAGCGGTAATGAGGCTTTTGTAGTTGACGGGCTGAGAGTACATAGAAAGCTAACGATGAGATTAGCATTAAAAAATTCTTCACTTAGTCGGGAAAGTTACCACTCGTTTGGCTTTCTTATATCGAATCTACTATTGAAGCTAGCTAGTACTTCATTTTAAAAAGGAATAAGCAATGAATAAAATATTGTTATCATTAATCACAGTGAGTAGTTTTCTCTTTTCAGCAGGGGAGGTACTAGCAAAAGATATCATTATTGAGATTTATAAAAAACAATTCATTCCCAGCGAAGTTACTATAGAGGCTGGCGATAGGGTGATTTGGAAAAATATTGAAAAGAGGCAATATCACAATGTCTGGTTTAAAGGCTCAGGAGAAGAAGAGCCGGATTACTTCTTTCCCGATGAAAGCTACCAGCGAGAATTTAATGCGTTAGGTACTTTTGCTTATGAATGTGGCCCACACCCTAAGATGAAAGGCAAAGTTATTGTAGTTGAACAGGCTCATTAGCCTTATAAGTCGTATTGCTATTAAGCGGTTATAACCTTGTTGTATAAAGGGTTATGGCCCGTTTTTTTAGTGAAAGAGTTAAATAAAAATACGATCTTTTTGATGTAGCGCAAAGTTATTCTTAATTATGTAACGATTTATTACAACCCCTTGAAAACTTGATTTCCATCAAGTTGCTTACCCAACATCCCCGTTATTATCACTTTGCTTTATAAAAATATACCAATTCTATTAAGTTCATTCACAGCTCAGCATTTTATGAGCGAGCTTGAAACAAGCAAAATTGGTTAATCATAGTTAATCTATGTTTTATTAATTTTGCGATGTTATCAGTTTGCTCATTAATGCCCGAAGGGTGAGTTTAAAAGGCTTGTTTGCATCGTTATTGATCTTGATAAGGGAACAACCATTCTCTTCAATCAATGCCTTGCCTCTAAGCCTTTTAATTCTCACTGAGTGGGAAATAACTTATTAGACTTGGTATCACGCATGAACTATTTCATTAAGGAAACACCATGTCAGAGAGCTTTACTAAAGGCATGGCAAGGAATATTTATTACGGGGGAAGTGTATTCTTCTTCTTAATATTCTTAGCTTTGACTTTTCACACTGTAAAAGAGATGCCCAAAAGGGATAACCGACATAATATTACCGAAGCTGTCGAACGCGGTAAGCATTTGTGGGAAAAAAATAACTGTATTGGTTGTCACTCGTTAATTGGTGAAGGTGCATATTTTGCTCCAGAACTAATGAACGTTTATGATCGCCGTGGCGGTGGTAGCGAAGAAGGTTTTAAAGCCTTCATGAATGGTTGGATGAATGCTCAACCATTAAATATTCCAGGTCGCCGTCAGATGCCTAACTTCCACTTAAATGACCAAGAAATTGATGATTTAGCTGAGTTCCTTAAATGGACTTCTGAGCTAGATGCCAATGGCTGGCCACCAAACATAGAGGGTTAAGGCGTGGATACTTTAAAATATCAATCACAAGCCGTAGCAAAACCTTACTTTATTTTCGCTATGATCTTATTCGTAGGCCAAATCTTATTTGGTCTTATTATGGGCTTGCAATATGTTGTTGGTGACTTCTTAGGTGGAATTATTCCATTTAATGTTGCTCGTATGGTACATACCAACCTTCTTATTGTTTGGCTACTTTTTGGTTTTATGGGGGCTGCTTATTATTTAGTGCCTGAAGAAGCTGAAACTGAGCTCTATAGCCCTAAGCTTGCTATTATCCTTTTTTGGATATTTGCTGCAGCAGGCGTACTAACTATTTTAGGTTACTTATTGGTACCTTATTCTACGTTAGCTGATATTACGCTTAACCACCTATGGCCAACAATGGGTCGTGAATTTCTAGAGCAGCCAACGATTACCAAAATAGGTATTGTTGTTGTATGTCTAGGTTTCTTATTCAACCTAGGTATGACTATCTTAAAAGGTCGTAAAACTGCCATTAACATGGTAATGATGACTGGTTTAATTGGTTTAGCAGTATTCTTCTTATTCGCTTTCTATAACCCAACTAACTTAGCCTTAGATAAATATTTTTGGTGGTTTGTTGTTCACTTATGGGTTGAAGGTGTATGGGAATTAATCATGGGCGCAATCTTGGCTTATGTGTTAATCAAAGTGACTGGTGTTGACCGTGAAGTAATTGAAAAATGGTTATATGTGATTATCGCTATGGCGCTTATCTCAGGTATCTTAGGTACTGGCCATCATTTCTACTGGTTAATGACACCTGAATATTGGCAGTGGGTTGGTTCTATCTTCTCAGCACTTGAACCACTTCCTTTCTTCGCAATGGTACTGTATGCATTTAATATGGTTAACCGTCGTCGTCGTGAACACCCTAACAAAGCTGCTACATTATGGGCATTAGGTACTGCGGTAATGGCATTCTTAGGTGCTGGTGTATGGGGCTTCTTACACACGCTATCTTTTGTTAACTACTATACGCATGGTTCGCAAATTACTGCGGCTCACGGTCACATGGCTTTCTACGGCGCATATGCAATGATTGTAATGACAATCATCTCTTATGCTATGCCTAAGTTACGTGGTATTGGTGAAGCTAACTGTAATAAAGCACAAGTAGTTGAAATGTGGGGCTTCTGGTTAATGACAGTGGCAATGGTATTTATCACCTTGTTCTTAACAGGTGCTGGTATCTTACAAGTATGGTTACAACGTTTACCTGAGTCTGGTGAAGCTTTAAGTTTCATGGCAACTCAAGATAAATTAGCCATCTTCTACTGGTTACGTGAAATTGCAGGGGTAATCTTCCTATTAGGTTTGATTTCTTACTTAACTAGCTTCTTTATCACTGATAAAAAAGCACAAGCGTAATATGAATTAAGTCTCATACCAGTTCAGCTAATTAGGTGGTCTATTTTATACGTAGGAAAAATTGCCAAGAACAAGGCATTTATTTAAATAACTAGTTGTTCTAATTATTAAATAAATAACGAAGTAATTGGTGGTTTTAACAAGTAGAAATGAACACATAATTAATGGGATTGGTATTGACTGACCTTAATTTAATAAAAGTAAAAGCCGTGACAATGTCGCGGCTTTTTTTTCACCTGTTTTTTTGTTCTATTTATTCTCATCGTTTTTCCTTCACTACTAATACCATGAAGTTACTTATTATTACCTTAATGATTATTCATCTTGTTTTATCTTCACTTTACCGAAAACTATTTTATCTGAGCATAACTAGCTGTTACCTTGCAGATATCAAAATTTATGTAACTTAGCTCAGTTTACTTAGCTCAAGTGCACTTAATCTGACGAGGATTTTATTATCTCTACTTCAACGGTTCAAAAATTTATTTCAAAGAAAAAAAGCTTATTAGTACCTGTTATGGTGATGCTCAGCTTGTCATCAGCTCCTGTTCTTGCTGCTAACCAGGCAGGGCAGCCGTCAATCAAGCATGAGCGTAAGCTGGCAATTGATGAAAAAAATGTCACTAAGCACAGTACTAAAGTAAAGGGTAAAAAATTCAAGTACACAGCTACTACGGGTACGCAGCCGGTGTGGGATGAAGAAGGGAACCCAACGGCGAGTTTGTTTTACACCTACTATCAACGTAGTGATGTAAAAGATAAAGCCAAAAGACCATTGCTTATTTCATTTAATGGCGGGCCCGGCTCTGCGTCGGTTTGGATGCATGTCGCTTATACCGGACCTAAAGTTTTGAATGTAGACAGTGAAGGTTATCCACTACAGCCATATGGCGTAAAGACCAATGATTATTCTATTTTAGATGTGGCAGATATTGTTTTTGTTAACCCGGTAAATACGGGCTATTCTCGCGTATTGCCAGGTAAAGATGGCAAAATTCCAACTAAAGAGCAGCAAAAGAAAATGTTCTTTGGTGTTAATGCTGATGTTAAATATTTAGCCGAATGGGTTAATACTTTTGTTAGTCGCAATAACCGCTGGCGCTCGCCTAAGTATCTTATCGGTGAAAGCTACGGTACTACTCGTGTTTCGGGCTTAGCTAAAGAATTGCAGACCCGACAATGGATGTATGTAAATGGTGTGATTTTAGTATCACCTACGGATATCGGTATTAAACGTGACGGACCCGTAAAAGCAGCAAACAGATTGCCATATTTTACCGCTGCGGCTTGGTATCACAAAGCGTTAACGGCTGATCTACAACAGAAGCCATTAACAGAACTACTTGAAGAAGTTGAAGCTTATACAATCAGTGAGTATCTACCTGCGTTAGCAAAGGGCGGCTTTATTTCAACACAAGAGAAACAAGCCGTTGCTGAGCAAGTAGCTAAATACTCGGGCTTGTCTGTTGCGGCCGTGGTTAATAATAATTTAGATGTTAATAATAACTTCTTCTGGAAAGAATTATTGCGTGATAGAAAGCAAACTATTGGCCGTCTTGATTCGCGTTATTTAGGCATTGATAAAAAAGTAGCGGGCTCTCGTCCTGATTATAATGCAGAACTAAGCTCTTGGTTGCATAGCTTTACTCCAGCTATTAATTACTATTTACGTGAGGAATTAGATTATAAAACCGACATTAAATACAATATGTTCGGTAATGTTCACCCATGGGATAGAACAGGTAATAACACCGGTGAAGGTTTACGTTCAGCGATGGCGCAAAATCCTTATTTACAAGTCATGATTCAGTCAGGCTACTTTGATGGTGCAACTAACTACTTTGATGCTAAGTACACTATGTGGCAATTAGATCCGAGCGGCATGATGAAAGAACGGTTATCGTTTAAAGGTTATGAAAGTGGTCATATGATGTATTTACGTCATGATGATTTACGCGATGCTAACCAAGATATTCGTGACTTTATTAAGAAAAGCTTACCGGCGAAAGGGCAGGCTGCTAAGTATTAACCTTAGTATTAACACTATTCAGTCTAACGAGAAATTTA
>Ga0209292_1003409_pt1 | contig 17495 bp, 13 predicted proteins | sample GOMGulsemesocosm_2_FD_184634 | JGI IMG/M metagenome (GOLD analysis project Ga0209292, IMG submission 184634) | Methane-oxidizing microbial communities from mesocosms in the Gulf of Mexico - GOM9C Gulf of Mexico (SPAdes) (version 2) | ecosystem: Environmental > Aquatic > Marine > Cold seeps... | reverse complement strand
TAACAACCATCAACTAATGAATAAGGAAGGCTTAGACACTAATGACTAAATCAAAATTTATTATTCATTATTTTCTGTTGAACAAATATTCATATTTATTGGCGATTGTTTGTATTTTTGTAGTCAATTATTTACAAGTAGAAATTCCGCGCTACATTCAGCTTGCCGTTGATTTACTGAATGAATCGACGCATGAGTCGCAAACAGGTTTACTGGAAAATGTGCAGTGGGTCATTGGGCTATCACTGGTCATGGTGGTGATCCGTATTCTGTCGCGCATGTACGCGTTAAACCCTGGGCGCATTACAGAAGCGGCTTTGAAAAACGATGTTTTTCATCGTTTGAATCGCCTGCCTTCAACGTTTCACCAACGTTATGCCTCAGGTAAACTCATCTCCATCATCAACAACGACCTTACCGGTATTCGCCTGTTTTATGGCATTGGCTTTTTACAGTTTTTTAATATTTTGTTTGCACTGTCTCTCACGCCAATTTGGATGTGGAGAATCTCACCGCAACTCACTCTCTACTGCGTGATCCCTATCACGATTGCCTCAATTATTTTCTGGTTTGGTTTTAGGAAATTGCGCGTACTACAAGCGCAGCGATTGCTAAGCTTGCAGGATTTATCAGAGCAGTTAATGAACTATTTATCGGGCATCGACTTAATTAAAAATCAGCAAATGAGTGATTGGGCAACCAGTGAAGTTGATAAAGTCAATCGCCGCCTCTTTGATTGCACAATGAAGATCGCCAAAATTCAAACCTTCTTCATGCCCATTTTAGATTACGCCAACCACTTCATGAAAGTGCTGATTTTAGGACTCGGCGGTTACTACCTTTTACAGTCGCAACTAACAATTGGTGAGATTACCGCATTTTTAGCCTACTCCGTACTCTTGGCGCTACCGCTGATGCACTTAGGGCGAATTGCCACCGTTTATCAAATGGGCATGATCAGTATCGATAGTGTGCAAACTATTCTCAATAACGAAGTTCCCAGCACAGATAGGTTGAGACTGGATGACACTGAAAAAGCCGCCTTACGTGGATCAACCCTGCAAGTAAAAAATCTCAGTTACCGTTACTTAGATACTAACAGTGAACCCAGTGAACTGGTGTTAAAGAATCTCAGTTTTTCAATTGCAGCGGGTGAAAAAATCGGTGTATTGGGGAGTATTGGCTCTGGTAAAAGCACCTTAGTAAATTGTTTGAATCATCATTTGGCCCTTGAATCAGGTCAAATTTTTTGGGCGGATAAAGATATTACGCAGATGTCACGTCAGGATTGGCGCAGCTATGTGCGCACAATCACCCAAGAGCCTTTTCTGTTTTCTGATACCGTTTCTGAGAACGTTAAATTCGGCGCCAAACTGCAAGACAACTCCCCCAGTGAACGCGAAGTGCAGCACGTACTGACGCTCAGCCAGCTAAGTGAAGACGTACAACGCTTTAGTAGAGGAGATCAAACGCTCGTCGGTGAAAAGGGCATCATGCTCTCCGGTGGGCAAAAGCAACGCTTGAGCATTGCCCGTGCGCTGCTCACTCCCTGCGACCTTATCATTATGGACAATGTATTATCGGCTGTGGATTACGACACCGAGCGGTCCATTTTAAAAGCGGTATTCAAGCGCATGCAGGGACAGAGTTTGTTGGTTGTGTCTCACCGGGTTAGCGCATTGGAATATATGGACCAAATTTTGGTCTTAGAACAAGGTGAGATCAGTGCCCGTGGTACTCACACTCAATTGCTTGAATCATCCAGCTACTACCGCGAGACATGGGAGCTACAGCAGCATGAGCAGCAAAGCCAGCAGCATGAGACGGAGGCCGCATCATGATTAAATCGCTTGATGTGCAACACCTAAAACACTTCTTTCACTATGCAAAACGCTACAAAAAAACTGCCGTCATCGGTTTGTTGATGATGCCAATATCCGTGTTAGCCAACCTATTATTTCCCTGGCTGGTTATTCAAGTCATTGATCAGCACTTAACACCTGGCATATACGAGGGATTAACGCTGTTAATTACTGCTATGTTAGTGGTATTAATTGTCAACTACATTAGTGATGCCCTCTACACCTATTGCTTGCGCACTACTGGACAAAAGGCGATTTTTGATATTCGTATGGCGCTATTTAAACGCATTCTAAAACTGCCCAGAAGCTATTATGACAAAACCCCCACAGGCGTCAGCTTGTCACGATTAACCAGTGACTTAGAAGTCATCGGTGATTCGTTTGTACTGGGCGTATTGAGTTTGGTGAAAGACACCATCAATACTCTGGCGGTGCTAATATTCATGTTCTTCATTAACTGGCAGTTAGCCTTGTTAGTATTACTGGTGTTTCCACCGGTATTAATGCTCACCCAGTATGTGCGTAATCGCCTACGTGAAATGTATACTATCACCCGCTCATCTTTAGCCAAAAGCACAGGGTTTCTACAAGAGTGTCTGCTGGGTGTAAAGACTGTGCAACTCTATGGCGCCGAGGCAGAAGTAGAAGCGAAGTATCAAAGTTACACCCAAGATTTCTTGCGCGCACAATTGAAAACCAATAAATACGATGCCAGCTTGTTTTCACTGATAACAGGCATTACCTCCATCACTATCGGACTGATTATCTGGTACGGATCCGGCAAAGTACTGGCAGGTTTTGTCAGCCTTGGCGTATTGATAGCCTTTATTAATACCTTGGAAAAAGTGTTCGTACCACTGCGTGACTTCACCTCGCAAATCGCTTCTATACAGCGCTCTTTTGCCGCCTTTGAACACATTGAAGAACTATTTGTAGAGGGTCTTGAAGAGCAAGGGCTGACACTGTTGCCGGCCGCATCACTGATAGATCAACTGGCCAATTTCAAAACGCTCGCGTTTAAAAATGTACGTTTTCGTTATTCGGACTCCGGCCCCTACGTTTTAGATGACGTGTCTTTCACCCTCAATAAAGGTGAACAATTGGCCTTAGTGGGCACCACCGGCTCCGGTAAGTCGACCATTATTCGCATCATGAACAAAACCTACTTGGATTATCAAGGCAGTATTTTGCTCAATGGTATTGAATTGTCCAGTATTCCCAAAGACTCTATGTTGCATTTATTCTCTTTAATGCAACAAGACGTGTTTTTGTTTGAACAGGATATCCATTTTAATATATCCCTAGGCGCCCAAGAAGTAACGACAGATGCTGTGATCGATGCTGCGCAATACGTTTATGCTCACGACTTTATTTTAACGCTGGCAGATCAATACCAATTTGAGCTGAAAAATAATGGCAGTAATTTGTCTGCTGGCCAAGCGCAGCTGATCTCCTTTGCGCGATCTGTCGCTCAAGGGGGGCAAGTGATGATGCTGGATGAAGCCACCAGCTCTGTGGATTCTATTACCGAAAACCTTATCCAAAAAGCCATTGGTCGTTTGTTTGAGGAAAAGACCGTGATCGCGATTGCTCACCGTCTTAGCACCATTAAACACTCTGATCAAATCTTGGTACTCAACCAAGGTAAAATAGTAGAGCGGGGTAACCACCAAGACTTACTGGCAATCAATGGGGTTTATGCGCATTTGTTGACAAATAACTCTGATATTGAGGACGATGAGGGATTATTAGTATCCCAGGCTGTATAAGCTACTAGGCGAATGATACCGGCACCCATTGTATTCAAAGAGTGACGATGGGGTCTGTTTTTAACGGCATCCTGTTTGTGAGCTAGGGAAAAATAAAGGCGCGAGATAGCACTAAACTGAGAAAAAACCAAAAGCTCAACTCTTTTGAACGCTATCTCGAATAATATTTTGACCTTGCTGCTCGAACTGTTTTATACACAGGCTAACAAACTGAACATGTTTACTCGCTGCCAGTTCAGCTTTCTTGTGGTGACCTCTAAGAACAGCCTTATAAATTTGTAAATGGTGTTTATCCATCTGCGTTTTGTGCTCAGGTATATGATACAAGTTATCGATGGAAGCTTGCACTGAATGTAATATAAGCTGTTCAAGGCTGGCTAACACATGAATTAAAACCGGGTTGTGTGAAGCTTCAGCAATGGCTTTATGAAAAGCTTGATCGCAGTGTGCCGTTTCGCAACCATGATTTTTCTCTAAAGCTGAATAGGCTTTTTTAATCAAATACAAATCCTTATCAGTGGCTCGTTGCGCCGCAAGTAAAGCTGCTTGCCCTTCCAGCTGTTCACGTACTTCATACAAATCAAATAACGTGCGGTTATGCTCATAATACAATTGAATAAACGGACTTTCGGGTGCCGGTTGATTAATGATATCAGCCACAAAAGAGCCTGAACCATGTATCGTTTCAATGAGATGACGCGCTTGCAACATTTTTAAAGCCTCTCTTACTGCCGCTCTTGATACGCTAAATTTCACGCACATTTGCCTTTCAGAGGGGATTTTTTGCCCCGGAAGTAATTCTCCTGCCAATACTAAATTCTCGATAAATGAGATTATTTCATGACATTTATGATCGTTATTATGCATCGTTTTTAGCCTATTTTTTCAGGAAAAAGTCGCTCATATAACAGTAAAACTGGTCAGACCAGTATCTATATTACTGGCTTTACGAGTAAAAAAATATAAGCATGTAGTTAATGACATAGGGCCCAAGCTTCTTTAACAATTTTAAGGACTACACATGTTAACCATTAAAAGACTATCGTTGAGCAATGCCAATATTTTAATAGCAGGTGCGAGAGCAAAGGCCGAACAAATTTCAATTCCTATGTGCATTGCAATCACTGATGAATCGGGGGTTTTAATTGCGTTCGAGCGCATGAACGGGGGTAAGACAAGCAGTGTTGTCATCGCACAAGATAAAGCCTTTACGGCCGCAGCAGCGCGTAAAGCAACACATGATTACAACACCGTAAACACTCCTGGAAGTCTTGCTTTTGGAATCCATACTGAACATGGTGGGCGCATTTCAAGTGTGGCTGGTGGCGTACCGGTATTTGATGGTGACGATGTGGTTGGTGGCATCGGTGTCAGCTCTGGCACCCCGCAGCAAGACCTTGATTGCGCCTTGGCCGCCATTGCACATTTTGAACAATCGAGCGCTAGGCAAAAAGTTGCGCGTGTTTAGCACTCAATATTCACTCTAAAGCGAGCAGCTGCAAAAATCGCGCTCAATGGATTATCGTTTAGAGCTTTTTAAATAAACCATTTAAAGACAGTGGCATAACATGAATGATGTACATCCTAGAAAACCTGTTTCAATTAGCCCAACGGCATTAGCAGCAAAATTTCGTACTTTTATTGACGATGAGTACGTGATTGAAGATGCTGAAACACAAAAGCCCTATGAATGTGATGGTTTGTCTATGTTCTGTGAAATGCCGATGTTGGTGGTGTTACCTGAACGTATCGAGGATGTGCAACGGGTATTAAAAATATGTCACCAATACGCCATACCCGTGGTTGCCCGCGGTGCCGGTACTGGGCTTTGCGCTGGGGCCATGCCACATAGTACGGGGGTGTTGTTATCACTGGCTAAATTTAATCGTATTATTGAAATAGATGATTTGGCACGTACCGCAACCCTTGAGCCGGGGGTGCGCAATTTAGCCATCAGCGAAGCCGCTGCCGAGTACGGTTTGTACTATGGGCCTGACCCCTCATCGCAAATAGCCTGCACTATTGGCGGTAATGTTGCTGAAAACTCAGGGGGGGTGCACTGCCTAAAATACGGGTTAACCGTACATAATATATTAAGCGTCAAAATGCTCAGTGTTGAAGGTGAAGCATTTACACTGGGCAGTGAAGGCTTAGACAGCCCCGGGTTTGATTTAATGGCGTTATTTACAGGCTCCGAGGGATTATTGGGCGTAGTCACGCAAATTACCGTAAAGCTGTTGCCAACCCCTGAAAAAGCGCAAGTGATAATGGCCGGTTTCAATTGTGTGGCAGATGCAGGCGACGCCGTAGGTGCCGTGATCGGTGCAGGTATTATCCCCGCAGGCCTAGAAATGATGGACCGACATGCAATAGTTGCAGCAGAGGCCTTTGTCAATGCAGGTTACCCGGTAGCCGCTAAAGCATTACTGCTGTGTGAGCTAGACGGTACCCAAGAAGAAGTCGATCAGTACACCAATGAAGTGCAGCGTATCTTTAATCAACACAAGGCGACTTCGATCAGGGTATCGCAAAGCGAAGCGGAGCGCGCATTATTATGGAAAGGCCGTAAATCAGCTTTTCCCGCCGTTGGCCGAATTTCGCCAGATTATTACTGCATGGATGGCACAATACCACGCAGTCAGCTCGCCAATGTGCTGACTAAAATGGAGTGTGAAGCAGATAAGCTAGGTTTGCGTGTCGCCAATGTTTTCCACGCGGGGGATGGCAATTTGCATCCACTGATATTGTTCGATGCCGGTAAATCAGGTGATTTTGAAAAAGCAGAGCAACTGGGCGCGTGGATACTTGAATATTGTGTCGCTGTGGGTGGCTGCATTACCGGAGAGCACGGTGTAGGGGTCGAAAAAATAAGGCAGATGCCGATTCAATTTAGCGATGCAGAAATAACCCAATTTCATAATATTAAAGATGCATTTGACCCGCACCGCACGCTCAACCCGGGTAAAGGCATTCCACTGCTAAAAAATTGCCAAGAGTATCGTGCTATCAGGCAAATTGATGCCGCTACCGCTGGAGAAAATCGAGCATGAAAGATATCACGCAACAATTAATCGAAGCGGTAAAAACAGCGCACGATAGCACTAGCCCAATACGCGTAGTCGCAGGTAATACCAAGCATTTTTTAGGGCGAGAAACACCTACCCAACAGATCTTAAACATTGGCGAACACGCCGGTATTGTCTCTTATGAACCGATTGAGCTGGTTATTACCGTACTGGGCTCTACTAAGCTGATAGAGATACAAAAGGTGTTAGATGAGCAAAACCAAATGCTTTCATTTGAGCCCCCTCTGTTTAATGATCAGGCAACGATAGGTGGCACGCTAGCGGCCAATTTATCGGGTCCAGCAAGACCTTGGTCTGGCTCAGTCCGTGATATGGTACTTGGCGTCAAGCTGATTAATGGCTGCGGTGAATTACTCAATTTTGGCGGCCAAGTGATGAAAAACGTCGCCGGTTATGATGTTTCAAGAATGCAAGCCGGTGCCATGGGTGGGTTAGGCATAATGACCCAAATCAGTCTAAAAGTGATGCCAAAGCATGAAGACGAAAAAACCTTAAAAGTTGCGCTATGCGAAGCGGATGCCATTGTGCTGATGAATAAATTGACCGCTACGCCTAAACCTATTACAGCCGCCAGTTGGTACCAAGACCAATTGCATATTCGCTTAAGTGGAGCGGCTAACAGTGTAGAACAATGTTTTAAGCAATGGTCTAAAGAGCACGGGTTTAGCCAAGTGCATGAAGGGCCTGCTTTTTGGCAAGCACTGAGGGAATATCAACACGACTTTTTTCAAAGCTCGCAAACTATTTGGCGCTACTCTATAAAACCTACGACACAGCCTATAGCGTTAGCGGGAGATACATTACTAGATTGGTCGGGCGCACAGCGCTGGGTAAAGGGTGATTTTAATACTGAGTTACTCAATGAATTAGCGCTTGGTGCTGGCGGATCTGTGGCTAAATGGCGCAATGGTGAGCGCAGTACTGAAACCAACTTTCCTTTAGCAAGACCAATGCAACAACTGCAGCAGCGCTTAAAACGCTCTATTGATCCTCGTAATATCTTAAACCCAGGCAGGCTCTACAGTTGGCTATAGGAGCGCAACATGCACACAAATATACATCAAGTATTCGCTAAAACAGGTCAGCTAGCAGAGGCCAAAGAAATCATCAGCAATTGCGTTCATTGCGGTTTCTGCACGGCGACGTGCCCGACTTATCAAGAGTTAAAAGACGAGAGAGATGGGCCCCGTGGGCGCATCTATTTGATTAAGCAGTTTTTAGAAACGGGTAGCCTCACCCAGAAATCCCGCGTACATTTAGATCGCTGTTTAACTTGCAGAAGCTGTGAAACAACGTGCCCTTCGGGGGTCAAGTATGGGCGTTTAATCGATATTGGGCGCACATTGAGTGAACAAGTACTGCCTAGATCAACGACAGAAAAGATGACGCGTTGGACGCTTGCTAGAGTACTACCTAACACTTATCTATTCTCTTCTTTACTTTTCCTAGGACAAACATTTAAGCCATTGCTGCCAAAGCTTTTGAAAAACAAAATACCCAAAAAGAGAAAGGCTAGTCCATGGCCTGCAGGTAACCACAGCAGAGTCATGTTGTCGCTAGCGGGTTGCGCGCAATCATCTGCTGCGCCGAACACCAATGCCGCGACAGCTCGCGTATTAGATGCATTGGGCATTACTTTAATAGAAATGCCTAAAGCCGGTTGCTGCGGCGCGGTTAACTATCATTTAAGCGAACATGAACAAGGCTTAGCTGCAATGCGCAATAACATTGATGCTTGGTGGCCGGCCATTGAAGCGGGCGCACAAGCTCTGGTTGTCACTGCCTCAGGTTGCGGTGCTATGGTACAAGAGTATGGCAGCCTGTTAAAAGACGACGTCGAATATTCAACAAAGGCGGATAAAATAAGCAAACTTGCGGTAGATATTTCACAAGTATTATTGAATGAAGACTTGTCACCACTGATTAAACAAACGCAGTTAGCAGCAAACACCGAGAAAGTGGCTTTTCACTGCCCTTGTACTTTACAGCACGCCATGGGGCAAAGTGGTGCAGTTGAAAAAGTGTTAGCGAAGTTTGGGGTTAATTTAGCAAAAACTCACGATAAACACTTGTGTTGCGGATCGGCAGGTACCTATTCAATACTGCAACCTAAACTGAGTAAAAAGCTATTAGCGAATAAAATAACGGCGCTTACACTCGATAACCCAAGCAGAATAGTGACGGCTAATATTGGTTGCCAATTACATATAGATACCGCGGCAAAGGTGCCGGTTGATCACTGGATAGAATTAGTCGATGAGAGAATAGCGACTGAAAACTGATATCACTTCATTGATTGCTGCCTCGGTATTCTTGACGGTTTTATAAGTACTTAGACATTTTCGTGAGCATAAAGCCTGCCTGTTGCTGCACCGTCAACTGAGCCAGTGGTGCAATAACAAGCGTGCGAACACCTTAGAAATTGCCTGGATTCTCGCTAAGGTTTTTAGCACTACGCCCTAAATTTTGGATTAATTTGCAGACTTTAAAGATATATAACCCGTTTAAGTGCAGTTTCGCTGCAGCGAGTTCATTTCTTTTTACGAAAAAAGAAACCAAAGAGGCTCTTTGCTATCCATGGCACCGCCAAATACCGTTCATCCTGAACATAAAAAATTCGCCCTATATTGTCGAAAGATTCCTACATGATTAACTAAATTGACGGCCGCTCAGATTCGCCATATATGGCTCAACTTCGCTTTACGCGACGTCCTGTCGCTCCACTCATCAATTTAGTCAATCACTCCGGCGACAATATCAAGGGGGTTAGTGGCTTCGTAGCTAGATTCTGCGTACTACGACACTTATATCCACTGAACCTAGTGATTTCAGCTGATTTATATGTAAATAGCAGTAATTAAAAGAGTCTGCCCATGTTACCTCGGCAGAAGCTGTACTTCCCGCCCAGCTCAAAATTGCACCCTGTATCGATACAAGTTAAAATTTATACATGATCGAATCATTTAAAGATAAATGGCTGGCTGATTACTATTGGGTAGGCACTAAGCATCGACAAATACCGGCAACGCTCGAAAGCCGCTTACAGCGTAAACTTGATCTCATTCATGTTTCCAGTGCTGAATGCGATCTTAGATCGCCACCGGGAAATAGCTTTGAGCACTTGACCGAAAAGCGATCAAATTGCTGTGCTATTCGTGTCAGCAAACAATATAGACTAATATTTAAATGGGATAACGGTAAAGCAACAGAGCTTTATTTAGAAACCTGTTGAGCTCTACAGGTTCCCTAACTCCACAAGTACAAACGAGGTTATTTATGACTTTCACTAGGCGATTACCCGCACATCGACCCACCAGTATTGGCGAAATGCTCACACAAGAATTTATGGAGCCTTTAAATATTACCCAAGGTAATCTTGCAACTGCGATGGGGGTTGGACGAAAAACAGTGAATGAGTTGTGCAATAACAAGCGTGCTATCACGGTAGAAACAGCCTTGATACTCGCTAAGGTTCTTAGCACTACACCTGAGTTTTGGATTAACTTACAAACTTTAAATAATCTTTGGAATACACAGCATAATGAGGTGTTACAGGATAAGCTTGAGAAAGCTACAGTGTTGATTGCGGCATAGCCGCTACGGAGTTGATACCGATTTAAGTTCTTAAAATTTAGAATCTAAGACCCATTTCAAGTGCAGTTTCGCTGCAGCGAGTTCATTTTTTTTACGAAAAACTTCTGCGTCCTGCCCCTACCTTATCTTAACGAAGGAACATGCGATCAAGTCCAAAAACGCCTCTGGCGTACAGGATTTTGCGTGATTAAGGCAATGCTTACAGGCGGGCAGGTTGCCCGGCGAAAGTCGATAAGCATACGATCGAGATGCTCTGCACGCCCCGAAGGGCGAGCTTAAAAACGGCTAACAGAGATAAAACTTGTTTCATCTACTTTGTCAGGCAGCTTGCAAAGGACTCGTCATTCCACTGCGCTATCTTTCGCGTATCTGCGTGCCCCTCTTTATGGGTATTAGCCGTTTTTAAGACCGCTGAGAAAACTCTGGACTTCATCGTATTCTCCTTAGCCCATTTGAAATCATTGTGTATTTTCGCATCGGGTATAAAGTTTAATTTTACATTCAGGAAATACTAATACTGAGTAACATCTCTACTTCCTCATCGTTCAATCAATGCTTGTGCAGCAGCATCAATTGCTGGCTACCTTATTGCTAAGAGGAGGATTAGTTTGGCCAATGGACATTGACCGCTACAATCGGATGGGAATGGATCGGTGTCAAAGTAGGCACCTGTCTTGTAATTTATCTTCTCTACGTCTCTTCAGCGGTCATTAACTGACCGCGAAGAGCAAGATTTTTTGAAATTTTATCTAAATGCGCATTTCAGAAGACGTAGACATTTAGTTAAACATTGCGTTGGGGATCAATAGGGCAATGTCTGGAAAAATGACAATCAATGCTAAAGTAACAATCATTGCCAACCAAAATGGCATAATACCAGCAAATATTGTTTCAATTTTCACATCTTTAACGACACTTTTTACGATAAAAACATTCACCCCAATGGGCGGAGAGATTAGACCCATTTCTAGCACAAGCACCATGACAACACCGAGCCAGATTGGATCAAAACCCATGCCTACAACCAACGGGAATACGATAGGTAAGGTAATTACAAGTAGTGATAGCCCTTCAATGAACATACCTAAAATAATGTAACCTAGTAAAATAATTGCCAGGGTAGTGTAAGTACCGAAATCTAGTGCAGTCATCGCCGTTATGATCGTTTCGGGCAGATGTGATAAAGCAACAAAAGGCGCAAAAACATTTGCACCAACAAGTATGAAAAATGCCATTCCCGTTGTTTTCAGCGTCTCACTACAAACCTCATAAAGTGTAGCTATATTACATTTCTTTCGAATAACCAACATAAAAAAAGCAAAGGCCGCCCCCACCCCAGCAGCTTCAACAGGAGTGAACAAACCGGTGTATATCCCGCCAATGGTTATAAGAATAATAGTACCTATGCCAGTGGCACGGACAACACTTTTGAGCTTTTGGGCAAAACTAAATTGTGGTCCACGAGGACCTTCTTCTGGCCAAATATATGTAACAACAGCAATCGCTACCAGAAATAAAGCCGTTAGCAATAATCCCGGTAAAATACCCGCCATAAATAAGCGACCAATCGATTCCTCCGTCAAAATTGCGTATATCACAAAGCCGGTCGAGGGCGGAATTAGAATGCCCAAGGTACCTCCTGCTGCAATTGCGCCGGTGGATAACCGAGCACCATAATTGTACTTTCGCATTTCTGGGTAGGCGACTCGCCCCATCGTAATAGCCGATGCAATTGAGGATCCTGACAATGCGGCAAAACCCGCGCAACCAACTATAGTAGCAGCGGCAAGCCCCCCTTTAAAATGGCCAATTGTCTTGTGAGCCGCTTCAAATAAGTCACGACTAAGCCCTGCTGACGACGCCAAATTTCCCATCAATATAAATAGTGGAATAATAGAAAGCTCATACACAGTGACAGTCGCAAAAATCTGACCACTGAGTGTAAAAGCCGCCGCTTGATAACCAGATAATAATACCGTGCCTGTAAAGCCGACTATCAGTAGTGAAATGGCAACAGGCACCCCAAAGGCTAAGAATATAAATAGAACAGCAAAGCCCATGGTTCCATACAGTTCAGGAGTCATTTTTTAGCGCTCCCATAAGCAAGACCATCGCCGATAATCCGCAGCCAAATGAGACGGCGTAATAAGAGGGACCAAAAGGTATCTGTAGCAGTAGAGTCGTTTCAGCAAATGTCGCAGACTCCAAACCGTTTACAAATGCCCGCCACGATATATAACTAAGCACCGTGATACCCATAATACTTACCGTCCAATGGATCACTTTTTGAAGGCTTTTGGGTAGTAATAATACGATCGTATCAATGGCAATCAGACGACCAGCCATTACGCATAAAGGGAAACTCAACGTCACAGAGAATGAAAGCAAAATCTGAATATAGTCGTTAGCGCCATAGATGGGTTTATTAACAAACGAGCGCAGTAACGCATCAAAAACTGACAAGCCCATCAGCACAAAGATAACAACACCACCACAGACAACCAAAGGAAATTCAATTTGGCGGCGCCAGCCACTGGATACTACATGGCTGGTGCCGCCCAAGTGTTTGTCGGGCATGTGACTATTCTCCGCCTAATGCAGTAACAATAGCTTGCGCATCAACATTGTTATCTTTTCCTGTTTTATTGATATAAGCCTTGAGAGGCAACTTCATTGCAGTACGAAATTGCAAATCTGCAGTAGCATCGATTTTAATTAACTCTACGCTGTGCTCTTGTGCCAATTTAAAACCTTCTTGGCCTGCATCATAAAATGCTTTAGCACCTTGTAAACTCAGTGTGCGTCCAGTTAACTTGTCAAGTTTAGTCTTATGGTCTTCACTGAGATTATCCCAGCTAGATTTATTCATTAATAGATAAAAGCTATCTAAAGCAGACGGAATGTTAGTCGTAATATATTTAGCGGTTTCATACAGCTTGTATGAACGAATTCCTGATGGGCCTATCATCACGCCATCAACCACACCGGTATTCATTGAATTGTAAGTTTCAGTTGTTGGCATTGATACCGGTATTGCGCCCCAGGCCTTTAATAGCTCTGTCATCACCGGATTTGGTGTACGAATTTTTAGGCCCTTAATATCTGCAATTGTGCGGACTGCTTTGTCTCGAGTGATAAGAACGGAGGGGTTGTTGGCCCATAATCCCAATAATTTTGCTTTGGAAAATTCACCTTCTAAAAGGCCAATGTTATCCCACACAGTATTAGTAGCATCAGCGCCATCTGTGAACAAGCCGGGTATATGTAGCATCGTTGTTTTTCCAAACTGTTTTGCTGTATAGCCAGGAATACCGAAAACAATGTCCGCTACGCCTGTTAACACCCTTTTGTATTGTTGAACAGGGCCTTTGCCCAATTCTCCCGATGGATATATACGCATAGTTAGTTCGCCATTGGTTGCCACAGAAATATCTTCTGCCAGTGGCGTCATAACGGATTGATCCATGGGATGCATCGGTGGCATAAAGTGGGCTATTTTTAGCTCATTTGCGGTTGATATTTGTGCGCCACTCATTAATAGCACAGCTGTCAAAGCTGCCCCAGATATAGTTTTTCTCATTGCAGTACTCTCCAAATTATTGTTTTTATTATATGATGAACATCGGTAATTATCTAAGTTCATCATATACATGTCAAAATAGATAAGTCAAGCTAGACCATTAGAAGAAGTACAACCCAATGGCCATTTTAAGTCAGCGTAAACAAAGGCCGCATAACTAATCCTCTCGCACAGCCACTAGGCTTATCAGGGGTAATAAAACAGAAAACACCTGAAATCAACTGTGATTCAAAGGGGCTATATCGCAGTGTTTTTTGTAAATAAGAAGATATCGAAAGAGTATTCGTCGAGTGATTCTAGGTTACAGCAACCTTTTATCGACTGTACTTCACTGTATAACCATATGTTAGGATGAAAAAAATCGAGAGCGACCTACCCCACCGTCATCCCCGATGTATTAGCAACCTGCGTTGGAGATGAGGTTTAATCCATGACCAGTGTGTAGAGTTAACGTTATTGGGACCCTTAACAAAAACCATTCCCAAAGAAACTCGATATATCAAAACTAACAGGCAGAAAAGTTCTGCATTTGATACAAGACTTATTGGCTTATTTTGACAACAAAGAAACATCAAATAAGTAGCCTTTATGAAGCTTTTTCTAAGCATCGTGTTGCACTTATTATTTTACTCGAGTAATAAGTTCGAACAAAGAACTTAACAATGATAATTAACTGTGTTAATTATATCTATATCATGTAATGTTTGAGCGTAAAAAAATGACAACAAACTATATACTACACAACCGTATCGGATTCAAAACTACCCGCCTTGCACGCATTATGGAAGCAAGGTTAGAGATACAATTATCAGAGCATAATGTGACAAGACTTATGTGGTGTATCTTTAGAGGCGTTGGCATCGATAATGTTAATACTCCATCAGGTCTATCCGATTATATTTGCATCGCGCGCCCTGCCATTTCACGTTTATTGAAAGACATGGAAAAGCGAGGCTACATTCAACGCTGTTGCATTGATAATGACAAACGCTTCACCTTCGTTAAACTAACAGAGACTGGTGTTGAAAAAATGAATGTTTGCCGTGTTATCGTGCGCGAATTGAATGATCATTTCAGAAAAAAATTAGATAAGGAAAGCTACGAAAAGTTTATGGACATGATCGATATACTCACTGAAGGGGAAGATATTAAGCTGATGCGCTTATAAGTGCTACGGTAAAATTCCGGCGCCAACAAGAACTCACTTCCAAATAATAATAATAGAAGAATGACAATGAAACTATTTTCCGATAAAAAACGAGCAGTTCATCTAGGGCCTTTTCGTCAAGAGCACTTGATTCGAACACAGAAAACACCTGATTTTAGCACCTCACCAATTTTCAAACAGTTACTATTCAAAAACACCCAATCACCTGAAAACATCATCAATGCGATGAGTGAATCCCAAGCAATGCTGGATGCTATCAGGGATGGCGCCATCAATAGTGCCAAGGCGGATGTTCCTGATGATCTTACTGAGCGGCAAAATCACCTCAAGGCATTTGCCTATTTTTCGGATGTATCGATGGCGGCAACCTGTGGCTTTGATGATCGCTTTTTACTTGAAAAACCTTTTATAAATAAAGATATAGAAAGATTATCAGAGCAATTACTCACGACCCAAACCCAGTCGCTAGCATCTGGCGTGGATCTCATTATGGCTGACTTACAAGATGCTATGAGGGCAAAACCAAAACCCATGTCTTCCCATAGCCATGCTCTTGTCGTTATCGTTGAACAACCGCGTGAGATTTGGTCGAATGAACCCGGTGGTGATTGGCTGGCAGGCGCTGCAGAAGCTAGGTCGGCAATGCGCGCCATGGAAGTTGCATCGGTAACTGCGCAATATATACGCCTACTAGGTTTTGATGCAAGAGCACATGGACATTCCACTTCGGATGTCGATCTATACAAACTTGCCATTAATGCAGGCTTGGCAACAGTAGAGAGTGGAGAACTAGTTAATCCTTATTTGGGAAGTAGGTTTAGTCTTGCTGTTATCACTACTGACTTTGAATTCAGCCACGATGCGCCACTTGCACCATTGGACGAACAACCACAGTCATTAAAATCAAAAATCTTTGCAATGATAAACAAGCCGGCGAACAATCCTGGACGCAAAGGCGATCCATTTTCAAAAAGGCGTTTTGTTGATGGCCCCCACCCGTTTGAAACATTAAAGCGGGTGGATGAAACAACCACATTTATTGATGAAGTTAGAGTGCCGCGCGTGCCAAAACGTACCGATATGTTTGCTCGTGCGATTTTTGGCGATATGGGTAAAAAGACCCAACAAGCCTGTCGCAACGGGCAGTATGTGCGTAAATCAGCACCTTCTATGGCACAAAGAAGAGCACTAGGAGCCTTTGTATTACTGCAAAATGGTCCAAAGAACCCCAAAATATCTGAATCTGCCCTTGATGCTCAGAAAAATTTCGAAAACATCAAAGCTATGTCCTATTTTTTAGGCGTCGATGCGACAGGTGTCTCTCGGTGTCCTGATTGGACATGGTATTCACATGACGCTGTAGGTGATCCTATAAATCCTGTGCATGACCAAGCTATTTCTATGGTGATTGATCAGGGCTATGAAACGATGGAAGGTGCTTCGGGTGACGATTGGATCGCAGTATCTCAGTCGATGCGCGCTTACTTACGGTTTTCAATTTTAGGTAGCGTGGTCGCCAATCAAATTAGAGGACTTGGTTATCAAGCGAAAGCTCACTCGGTAATGGATGGCGAAGTATTGCAGCCCCCACTATTATTGCTTGCAGGCCTTGGCGAAGTAAGTCGCATTGGTGAAGTGATTTTAAATCCATTCTTAGGGCCTCGACTAAAATCAGGTGTGGTTACCACCGACATGCCGATGGCACACGACAAACCCATTTCATTCGGCCTGCAACAGTTTTGCGAAAGTTGTAATAAATGTGCCAGAGAATGTCCAGCTGGTGCTATCACAGCCGGGCCTAAAACCATGTTTAATGGATATGAAATATGGAAGTCGGATAGTCAAAAATGCACCACCTATCGTATCACAAACGAGGCTGGCGCAATGTGCGGGCGCTGCATGAAAACCTGTCCGTGGAATCTTGAAGGGGTATTTGCCGAAGCACCTTTCCGATGGGCGGCAATGAATATCCCTAAAGCCGCTCCTTTCTTAGCTAAAATTGATGATTTTGTGGGCAATGGAGAAATTAACCTCGTTAAAAAGTGGTGGTGGGATATAGAAATTGATGATGATGGCGGATATCGTGCGGTTAAAATGCCACCTAATAATCGCAAGCTGCAAAAAGATCTCGTTCTAAAATTTGAAGATCAAACCTTAGCTGTCTATCCCGCTAACTTGGCACCGCCCCCATGGCCATTCCCATTCCCAATGGACAGAGAAAAAGGCATAGAAGCTTATCAGGCCATGATTACTGCTGCGCAGTATAAGGTTAGGCTGGAAAAGGGAGATACTGAAGGCCTAGCGCATCAGTACAGTATTGGAGGTGATGCGCCTGTTGTTCGTGTAGAAGTGACTAAAGCTGAAAAAATGACCAGCGGTATCACCAAATATGAGTTTTCTGCATTAGATGGCAGCCTTTTACCTGAATGGTCAGCG
>Ga0209292_1003397_pt1 | contig 17561 bp, 18 predicted proteins | sample GOMGulsemesocosm_2_FD_184634 | JGI IMG/M metagenome (GOLD analysis project Ga0209292, IMG submission 184634) | Methane-oxidizing microbial communities from mesocosms in the Gulf of Mexico - GOM9C Gulf of Mexico (SPAdes) (version 2) | ecosystem: Environmental > Aquatic > Marine > Cold seeps... | reverse complement strand
AAGAACTCTATATTAATGGTGAGGCTGTTTCACAAAAGCTGATTGCTCGTTTACCGCCAGCCAACCCACAAATTCAGTTGTTACTCGAAGAGTTGGATGATGTGAGTCACCAGATTTATCGAAACTATTCGCCGGCCCGACCTGGCCAAGAGTGGCTGGTACCAGAAGGTCATTATTTTGTGATGGGTGATAATCGTGATAACAGCAACGATAGTCGATTTTGGGGCTTTGTGCCCGATGAACTGGTGGTTGGCAAGGCACAGCTAGTGTGGATGCACTGGAATAAATTCTGGAGCTTGCCCAGTTTTGCCAATGTTGGCGGTATAGACTAGATTTATAGCAGAATTATAAACGCTAACATTTCAGCAGCTTAGGCTGCCCGGGGAAAATAATGAATATTAAAAAACAACAGGGTATAACAACGCTTGGTATATTGATGGGTGCCATGTTGTTAGTGGCTGTAATGCTGCTGTCGATCAAGTTGATTCCTCTGTATATCAATGATTATGCTATTGGCAATGCTATCGCTTCGTTGCAGGAAGACGAAAATTTATATGCAAAAACTAAGGCGGAAATTCGTGGTATTGTGCGTCGAAAATTGGCGGCTGATTATACGGATGGCCTGGAAGATGAGTCTTTTCAAATAGAGAAAAGGAAAGGCAAAATCACCATCGACGTGAATTATGAGGCGCGAGTTTCGGTTGTTCGTAATCTAGATGTTGTAGCCAAATTTTCGCATCACCTAGAAAAGACTAAGTAGAAAAGGTGAGCCAGGATTTAACGAAATTATCACGGGTTTTAGATTATCAATTCCGTGACGAGGCCCTGCTGCAAACAGCCCTGACGCACAGTAGTTTTGGCCAGGGTCATAATGAACGTCTTGAGTTTCTCGGTGATTCCATTCTCGGCTGGGTGATTGCCGACGCTCTCTACCAACGCTTTCCCCATGCTCGCGAAGGGCAATTAAGTCGTTTACGAGCGGGCCTTGTTAAAGGCGTAACGCTGGCTGAAATTGCCCGTGAACTGGAACTGGGTAGCTATTTGCGTTTGGGGCAGGGCGAAATGAAAAGCGGTGGATTCCGCCGCGATTCAACCTTGGCGGATGCTTTTGAAGCGATACTTGGTGCCATCTTTCTCGATTCAGATGTCACCACCTGTCAGCAGAAAATTCTTGCGCTGTTTGCCAGCCGACTGGATGCCCAGACAATAGACGATACCCTCAAGGATCCGAAGACCCGCCTGCAGGAGTATCTGCAGTCGCGTAAACAGGCGTTACCCAATTACCGTATACTGTCCACATCGGGTAAGGACCATGAGCAGGTGTTTCATGTCGCCTGTGACGTGGAATCGATATCTGAACCGTTTGAAGCTGAGGGCGCCAGTCGTCGTTACGCTGAACAGGCTGCCGCGCAAAAAGCGTTGGACGCATTTGATCTACTGAGAAAAGAAAAGTCATGACAGAAAATAACGATCTTGAGGAAATGCTCAAGGCATCCCGAGCCGGTGCAGGTATGGCGCCAGCAGCCAAGGAAAGCGATATCACCAAAGCCGGGTATGTGGCGATTGTAGGCCGTCCTAATGTGGGTAAATCCACACTGCTGAATCATATCCTCGGTCAGAAGATCAGTATTACCTCACGTAAACCGCAAACTACTCGCCATCAGATTCTCGGTGTTAAAACCGATGCTCATGTACAGGTGATGTACGTTGATACACCGGGTTTGCATAAAGGGCGTGATCACGCGCTGAACCGTTATATGAATCGTGCGGCATCCAGTGCTTTGACCGATGTTGATCTGGTGGTATTTGTCGTCGACAGAACCCAGTGGACCGATGAAGATGCGTTGGTGCTGGAAAAGGTTGGACGGGTTGGTTGTCCGGTGATTTTGGTCGTAAATAAAGTTGACCGGTTGGACGATAAAGAGCAATTATTGCCGCATTTGCAGACCTTGTCAGAGCACATGGAGTTTGCTGAAATTGTGCCCATTTCTGCGTTTAAAGGTAAGAACGTTGATCGCCTTGAACAGATCATTAAAGATCGTTTGCCATCGGGTATTCACTATTTTCCTGAAGATCAGATTACCGATCGCAGCGAACGTTTTATGGCCGCTGAATTGGTGCGCGAGAAAATCATGCGCCGTTTAGGTGATGAGCTGCCCTATCAAGTTACCGTTGAAATCGAAACCTTCCAGCTTGAAGGCAAAGTGCTGCACATTAACGCCTTGATTCTGGTGGAGCGTGATGGCCAGAAACGCATCATCATTGGTCACAAGGGTGAACAAATCAAGAATATCGGCCGCGATGCCCGTCTTGATATGGAAGACATGTTTGGCTCTAAAGTTATGCTCAAACTGTGGGTTAAGGTTAAAAGTGGCTGGGCTGATGATGAGCGCGCGTTGCAGAGTCTCGGCTACGAAGATCGTAACAAGTAACTGGAAACTATCTTAGTGGGCGCTACGGCGTCGCCTAAAGGCGCCTGCAGTTGTCTTGTATCGCACGCCTCGAAAAATGTTTTCAATAATTTGTTCGAGGCTTAAACCGGACTTCCAATGAACTCGCCCGCTGAACTTCACCAAGCCTACGTATTGCACACCCGTAGCTATCGGGAAACCAGTCTGATTGTGGATTTCCTAGTGCCGGATGAGGGTCGTATCAGCGCCGTTGTTCGCGGCGCACGGCGGCCTAAATCTCCCCAGCGTAGTCTCTTGCAACCCTTTGCTCGCCTGCTGATTAGCTGGTACGGCAAGGGCGAACTGAAAACCTTGAAGCTGCTGGAAAGTGACAACCAGTTTATGTCCTTGCAGGGACGAGCGCTGTTCAGCGGCCTGTACCTTAATGAGCTGCTGGTACGACTGATCAAAGCTGAAGAATCCTGCGAGACTCTGTTCAAAGATTACCAGCGAGCGCTGCTGGAATTGACTCAGACGAAGTCTGTAGAACCGGTATTACGATGCTTTGAAAAGCAGTTATTACAAACGCTGGGCTATTGGCTGAGCTTCCCTGAAAAGGGTGTCGATCAAACGGGCTATTTATATTTAGATACCGATTCGCAGTGGCTGCCAATGACAATGGCGCCAACGCAGGCGCAACAACCACGCTGTTTTTTAGCTGCTGATCTTGCCGCCATCGCGCAGGACGATTACAGTGCGGATCAAACATTACGCGCCGCCAAACGCCTGATGCGTTTAGCGCTGGCGCCATTACTGGGTGACAAGCCGTTACGCAGTAAAGACTTGTTTATTAAAACTTATTAAGAAGGAAATCCCCGTGACCGCAAAAAATCGTATTCTGCTAGGCGTAAATATTGATCATGTGGCAACACTGCGTGAAGCGCGCGGCACCCGTTACCCTGATCCTGTGCAGGCGGCCATTGAAGCCGAAGAGGCTGGCGCTGACGGCATTACCGTTCACCTGCGAGAAGATCGCCGCCATATTCAGGAGCGTGATGTACGCATGCTTAAGGAAGTGCTGCAAACGCGTATGAACCTGGAAATGGCAGCCACTGATGAAATGGTCGCTTTTGCGTTAGAGATTGAGCCTGAATACTGTTGCCTGGTGCCGGAGAAGCGTGAAGAGTTGACCACCGAAGGTGGCTTGGATGTTGTTTCTCAGGAAGCGCGTATCAAGGATGTGACTGAAAAACTGACGGCTGCGGGTATTAAAGTTTCCCTGTTTATCGACCACGACTCAGCGCAGATTGATGCGGCTGTGCGTTGTGGTGCGCCTTATATTGAGATTCATACGGGCCACTATGCTGATGCGACTAATGAGGCGGATCAGATGAAGGAGTTGCAGCATATTACTCAGGGCGTGGCTTATGCTCTGGAGCAGGGTTTAACGGTTAATGCGGGGCATGGTCTGAATTATCACAATGTTGAGGAAATCGCGGCGATTCCTGGGATTTATGAGTTGAATATTGGCCATGGGATTATGGCGCGGGCTATGTTTTCTGGGTTGAAGCCAGCGATTGTTGAGATGAAGATGTTGATGTTGGATGCTTGTCCGCGCGGCTAAGCCGTCAAAACTGCACCACCATTCCCTAACTGAATCAAAACGCCTTCGTCATCTCGGCCTCCGAGCCAGGATCCATTTTTTTTCATACTAGAAAGTATTCTGTTTCGCCTTGCTGGCGAGTCAAGGCTGTTGGGCGCCCAACAGCCTTAATAATCCGAAACCGCCTGCCCCAGGGCACACTCTCTTGCTTCGCAATTCACCTTGCCTGCTGCTTGGTCGCTTCGCGACTACCCTGCGCGTTTCACTTTCAAATGGGGGCTGTGGAACTCGGCCGAAAAGCGGCCTCAGACAGTCCTCGCCCTTAATCCATTTGAAAGCTGCAATGCTCGGCTGCGCAGAAGGGGGTATTAGTCTGTGCCATGGATCTGCTACGAAGCACTTCTGTTCTCTTGGGAATCGCCGAGCAACGGAGAAAAATAACGGTACGCAGTAGCGAGGATTGTTTGAGTCTTTTGAAGATTAATTATCTTTAAAAGGTGAGTTCCGCAGCGGCCGTTATTTATCGAGTAGCACAGGGTATCGGCGTAGCCGACGATGGACTGGAGAGGCGTTTCTTTTGGTTCCGTTTTCTTTGGCAGCAAAGAAAATGAACTCGTCCAGCAGTGCGAAACGATTGTCGGCAAAAGACCGCTAAAATAAATGCGCCCCCTTTGGTTCTAAATTTAGTCCGGTAGTTAATAGCTTTATGTAATTTTTGTAGCACACTCTTGCATGTGAGTATTGATCAAGATTTGCAATACGCGCTTTATCCATATTAAGAGGTTCAGTTCCTCCAAACGTATAGCTAACGGCCATTTTATCCGGTATTGGTTTTAGCTTGTACTTCCCATCAGGCTGTTTCATCATTTCGGTGGCTTGCTCAACAGAGCGGACTACTCTTCGTGTAACACCAATACCAAGCCGTGGCCCAATTGAGTGATTAGCTAGATTCCGATAATTCGATGTTTCTTCTCGATAGGCCTTATCATTAATCGCCCGCAGTGACGCCATAAAATTTGTTGACTCGTCCCACACGGAAATCAATTTTGTTAAGCGCTTTTCTTTCTGTGTTCTATTCAGATGTTTTGGCGTTTCTTTGAGTTTGATCGGGTCACCTTCTAAAAAATCTTCATAGCCATCTTCATATGCCAACCGAACTTGATGCATTGAGTTGGTTGCTACAAAGGTAAACGTATCTCTCATAGCGCTAGGTTGAAGTAAGCAATGATGAACGATAGATTCGAGGAATTCACTTCGTAATAACCAAGCGTCACCTTCGCTATAGTCTTTGATGACATTGTTCCAAGCCTGCCATTGTAGTAAGAGCCCTTGCCAATGATTCAATATATTGGTTAGTTCTTGTAACTCATCCTTAATCATTGCTTTTCCAAGCCCTTGCCATTGGAGGCTATCGGTGAAATCGAATTCATAAGGCAAATATTCATCCGAAGGCTGTAGGTCTCTGATATTTAAATTATCAAAGTAGGCATTAAGGGCTGTGCGATGTAGTTCAAAGTTTTCACTGGCCATAGGTGACTCTCCCTGTCTGAAGCGTTAGAAATTACACTATACGTAGGCTATCAAGGTTAATCTTCCTTGTGTATTGTGCGTAAGCAGCAAACCCGTTGGTTTGGCTTGTATTTGAGTTATCTTATCTCTTTGTGACATAAAATTAGTTCACCTGATTATTTTGCCTATTCCCCGTTTATCCGTATCATAGCGCCCACGAAAAATTGAACGCCGTACCTTGGCGCTAGGGTTCGAAAAATTATGTCAGTTGATGACAAACAAACTCCTGAATATCCCACCATTGAAGACTATGTTGGCAACACGCCATTAGTGCGTTTGCAGCGCTTGGCGGGTGATACCACTAACACCATTTTGCTGAAGCTGGAGGGTAATAACCCGGCGGGTTCGGTGAAGGATCGTCCGGCGTTGAGCATGATTCAACGTGCTGAAGAGCGGGGCACGATTAAACCCGGTGATACGCTGATTGAAGCGACCAGTGGTAATACTGGTATTGCGTTGGCCATGGCGGCGGCGATCAAGGGTTACAAGATGGTGCTGATCATGCCGGACCACATGAGTGAAGAGCGTAAGGCGGCGATGGCGGCTTACGGTGCTGAACTGGTGTTGGTGACAAAAGAAGCGAGCATGGAAGGTGCACGTGATCTGGCGGATCAAATGCAGGCTGAAGGCAAGGGCATCGTGCTGGATCAGTTTGGCAATATGGATAACCCGCAGGCGCACTACGAAACTACTGGGCCGGAACTCTGGCAGCAGACGGGCGGTAACATCACCCACTTTGTCAGCTCGATGGGTACCACGGGTACTATTATGGGCACGTCGCGTTATCTGAAAGAACAAAACCCTGACGTTGAAATTGTTGGTCTGCAACCGAAGGAGGGTGCCAGTATTCCGGGTATTCGCCGCTGGCCTGCTGAATACATGCCGAAGATTTTTGATAGTGCGCGTGTTGATCGGGTGATGGATATCGGTCAGGAAGATGCTGAAGTGACGATGCGTCGATTGGCCAAGGAAGAGGGTATCTTCTGTGGCGTTTCCTCTGGCGGTGCAGTGGCCGCTGCGTTGCAATTATCGGAACAACTTGAAAACGCCGTCATCGTCGCCATTATCTGTGACCGCGGAGACAGATACCTGTCGACAAACGTTTTCTAAGAGTGGCCTCTAAGAACAAATAATTTATAGCCGCGTGAAGCGCCGCGGCTCAATAGCTCCTAATTTAAGAAGAAGAACATGGCACGACGCAGAAGAAAGTATAAAGCGCCCGAAGAAGTAGAACTTGCTATTGAAGGCTTGACCCACGAAGGCCGTGGATTAGCCTCACGAGACGGGAAAAAAGTGTTTATTCAAGGCGCTTTGCCTGGTGAACAGGTCAAAGCGTTGATCACTAGTAGCCGCTCGCGTTATGACGAGGGAAAGGTTGAGGAAGTTTTGACCGCCTCGCCGCAGCGTGTGACTCCTCAGTGTGAACACGCGGCTATCTGTGGAGGCTGTAGTTTGCAGCACCTTGATGGTCTGGCGCAGATTGAATTTAAGCAGGCGACTCTGATGGAGCACCTGCATCATTTTGGCGAACAAAAGCCTGAAACCTTGTTGGACCCGGTTACCGGGCCAAGCTACGGTTATCGCCGCAAGGCGCGCTTGGGTGTGCGTTATGTCACCAAGCGTGATGAAGTGCTGGTAGGTTTCCGTGAGAAGGGTAGTAACTTCATCACTGATATCAGCAAATGCCATGTGTTGGATGAGCGGTTGGGTGACAAGATTCCACTGTTGCGTGAATTCATTATGTCGCTGGATGCCTATCGCACCCTGCCACAAATTGAAGTGGCGATTGGCGATGAGGTTGTCGCGTTGGTATTCCGTCATATGGAAGCGTTGTCCGAATCTGACCTGGCGGCGTTAACCGCTTTTGCTGAAGCGCAGAATTTCCATGTTTATTTGCAACCCGGTGGCCCTGATACGGTCCATAAACTGTGGCCTGAAGCTGGCGATGATCGCTTGACCTACCGTCTGGAAGAGTTTGATCTGGAAATGCGCTTCCACCCGATGGACTTTACTCAGGTCAATGCAGAGATCAATCGTAAGGTTGTACATTTAGCGCTGCAATATCTCGATGTTCAGCCCGATGAGCGGGTGTTGGATTTGTTCTGTGGCTTGGGTAACTTCACGATGCCGTTGGCGCGCAGTACTGGTGCGGCTGTAGTTGGCGTTGAGGGTAGCGAGGCGATGGTTGAACGCGGCTTTGAAAATGCCCGTCATAACAATCTCGATAATGTGGAATTTTTTGCGGCCGATTTGACGCAGGACTTTGAGCATCAGCCTTGGTCTGCTCAAGGCTTTGACAAGATTTTGATTGATCCTCCGCGTTCCGGCGCGCTGGAAATGGTGCAAAAAATTGCCCGCTTCAAGGCTAAGCGTATTGTTTATGTGTCCTGTAATCCGGCCACATTAGCGCGCGATGCCGGTGAATTGGCATTACACGGCTATACTTTGAGGGCGGCGGGTGTGTTGGATATGTTTCCACAGACTGCACATGTAGAATCCATTGCCGTTTTTGATTACCAAAATAAATAGCGATCTCAAATAAGAAATAAGCTGATTTATGGTTCAAGTAAGGAAACTACAGCCGGATCCTGCGCAAGGTTATATCAATACCGATGCATGGGTAGGCCAGTTACAACACACGCTGGGACTTGATGACACCTCCATGGTGCGCCAGGCCTGTGATCTGGCGCAGGATGTTGCATTGCAGGCTGAGCAAGCACATCAAAAAAGTGGCAGCGATGAGCGTATCGGTAACTGTTTTTTTGCGGGTCTTGAAATAGCCGAAATTCTGGCGGGGCTGAAACTCGATAGCGACAGTCTGGTGGCCGGTATTCTGTGCCGTGCCGTGCGCGAGGATCGCCTGTCACTGACAACGGTTGAGTCACAATTCGGTGAGACGGTTGCCAGGCTGGTTGACGGTGTGCAGAAGATGGATGCCATTACGGCCGCACAGGAGTCTCAGGATAAAACCAGTTTGGGCGGTCAGGATCAGGTCGAAAACGTTCGCAAAATGCTGGTGTCGATGGTCGATGATGTTCGCGTCGCGCTGATCAAGCTGGCCGAACGTACCTGGGCCATTCGTGCCATCAAAAACGAGTCGGAAGAATTCAAGCAGCGTGTTGCTCGTCAGGTGAGTGATATTTATGCGCCGCTGGCTCACCGCTTGGGTATTGGTTATATCAAGTGGGAGCTGGAGGATATTGCCTACCGCTACCTGTCGCCTGAACGTTACACCTCAATCGCCAGGTTGCTGGACGGACGGCGCCTGGATCGTGAAGAATATATTTCCCGAGTTATCAATTTACTGGAAGGCAAGCTGCGCGATGAACAGATCGACGCGGTAGTGACCGGTCGCGCCAAGCACATCTACAGTATTGCGCGCAAAATGGATAACAAACACATCGATTTTGATCAGGTTTACGATGCCAGCGCCGTGCGTGTGTTGGTGCCTGATGTGAAGGATTGTTACGCCACACTGGGTATCGTGCACTCACTGTGGCGGCTGGTGCCCAATGAATTTGATGATTACATCGCCATCCCCAAACCTAATGGTTATCGCTCGCTGCACACAGCCGTGATTGGCCCGGAAGGTAAGGCAATGGAAGTGCAGATTCGTACCCACGCCATGCACGAAGAGGCTGAGTTCGGCGTCTGCTCGCATTGGCAGTACAAGGGCGCTGATCGCAAAGGCAAGAGTCACGGTTACGAAGAAAAAATTGATTGGCTGCGGCAGGTTTTACAGTGGCACGAGGAAGTCGGCGACATCAGTCATTTGGCTGAAGAAATGCGGCTGGATGTGCAGACTGATCGCATTTATGTCTTCACGCCCGCTGGTCATGTGGTGGATTTGATGCCTAATGCGACACCGATTGATTTTGCCTACCGGGTGCACACCGAGGTGGGCAATCATTGCCGTGGGGCACGGGTTAATGGTGTGATTGTGAAACTTAGTCACGCGTTGAATACGGGCGATCAGGTGGAAATTTTAACCGCTGAACATGCTACGCCACGTCGTGAATGGTTGAACCCTTCGCTGGGCTACACCCGTGTCGGTCGTACGCGCAGTAAAATCCAGCATTGGTTCAAATTGCAGGATAAGGAAGTTAACGCTGATGCCGGCCAAGTGATGATTGAGCGCGAGATACAGCGTTTTGATTTGGTCGATATTGACTTTGACGAGCTGGTAAACACGTTGCACTACGAAAATCGCGACGATATGTTTGCTGATTTGGGTGCCGGTGATTTGTCGGTTGAGCAGGTCGTAGACGCACTTCAGCGACAATTAATCGGTCATGAAGACCGTGAGCAGCTGGCTTTACAATTACCCGTTTCGGAGGGTGCAGAAAACACTCTGACGATGGGTTTGCAGGGTAGTGCAATGCAAGCCGGCAGTGATGCCATGACGCAGCTTGCGGAGTGCTGTAAGCCGATGCAGGGGAATAACTGTCTGGGTTATGTGCATCAAGGTTTTGGTGTCACGATCCACCGGCGTGACTGTGAGCAGATTTTACGGTTGGCTGAAGAAGACCCCGAGCACGTTGTGCAGGTGAACTGGGATGGTGATGCTGAGCACCGTTATGCGATTGATATTCTGATCAGGGCATTGGATCGTCATGGCCTGCTGCATGATATTACTGGGGTTCTGAGCAGGGAGTCAGTGAACCTTACCTCCATGAATTCCCAGATGGATCGTCGACAGGGTTTAGTGGAATTCCGTATGACGATCGAAGTAACAGGGCTTGTGTTATTGGGTCGGGTGCTGGATAAAATTGGGCAGTTACCTAATCTGGTCGAAGTTAAGCGTTGTCGGCTGGATCATTAAACTGGGACGTTTAGCTTAAGCGATATAAGGTTTTAATCGCTCGATAATTCATCAGGGAAGATATGAAAAAAATACTTATCATTATTATCATTGTTGGTTTTGCGGTGTATGGGTTCTTTGAAAAGAACCCGAGCATCTTGCAAGCTAGTACGCAGCAAAGTGACAGTAACGATCAACAGATTATTGCTGCCTTCCAGAATCACCAAAGTGATTTACAAGTTGGTGGCGCTGGTGTTGTCATCAAGACGTTGCCTGATGATACTGAAGGCAGTAAACATCAAAAATTTATTCTTAAGTTGTCTTCCGGACAGACGCTGCTGGTATCTCATAATATTGACTTGGCGCCTCGTATCAACACATTGCGTACAGGCGACACCATTGAGTTCTACGGGGAGTACGAGTGGAATTCAAAAGGTGGTGTGGTGCACTGGACGCATCGTGATCCTGCGGGCCGCCATGAACATGGCTGGCTCAAACATAAGGAAATTTTGTATCGCTAGTCATAGGACGTCCGCTTCAGTGGTCGCTTGCGCCAGGAGTCTGTGGGGGTTAGGTGATCGTAGCGAGGGACAACCATTTTTAGTCAGGTTTTTCTTCGATTAAGGCGAATAGTTATTCATATTTAACGAAATCGAGGGAGAATCTGGGGGAAATGGTTTTTCCGCAGTAGATTGATCCTAAGTCCGACAGGCTCCTAACCGTTAACTTCTATTTATTTCTAAAGGTGGCGTGCTATGCATTCGCTTGATGACCTGCTCCAACTGATGCGTGATTTACGTCACCCTGAACACGGCTGTCCTTGGGACCTACAACAAAATCATGCCAGCATTGTGCCGCACACGCTGGAAGAGGCCTATGAAGTGGCCGATGCCATTGAGCGCAACGACAGTGACGATCTAAAGTCTGAGTTAGGTGATCTGTTGTTTCAGGTGGTGTTTTATTCGCAGCTGAGCGCCGAGCAGAAAGATTTTGATTTCAACGATGTGGTGGATGCCATTGCCTGTAAATTACTGCGTCGTCATCCCCACGTTTTCCCTGATGGTAGCCTCTCTTCCGCCGGTGTTGCGGAATTAAAACTCACAGAAGATGAAATCAAACGTAACTGGGAAGCCATCAAGCAGCAGGAACGCCGCGAGAAGACCCAGCTCAGTATCACCGACGATGTGCCTCGAGCGCTACCGGCTTTAACTCGCGCCAATAAATTGCAACGCCGTGTTGCCCATGTGGGTTTTGACTGGACCGAGACGTCAGAGGTTATCGCCAAAATTCGTGAAGAAGTTGACGAGCTTGAAGAAGCGTTGGCCAATGAAGATCAGGCGCATATCACTGAAGAACTGGGCGATTTATTGTTTACCTGCGTCAACCTGGCGCGTCGTAAAGAGATTAGCCCCGAGGCGGCCCTGAATGGCTGTAATGAAAAATTTGTGAGACGTTTTAAACATATTGAACAGCTGGCCGAGGCACAGGGTAAAGCGCTGGCAGATATGAGCCTTGAGGAACTTGATGCCGGTTGGGATGCAGCTAAAGAAGTAGGGCTATAACAGACTAAAGTCTTATTGTGGTAGACCGCTGCGGGGTGTTTTTATAATCAGGGCTACTGAGTAGCCACTTAATTCGGCAGTTGCAGATGTTTTTGGAAACAAAAAAAGCTATAGTTGTCGCAAATTTTAAGACCTGTCGTGCCCTCCACGAGCAGGTGGTAACAAAAAATATCGGAGAGTCATTATTATGCGCGTAATCTTGTTAGGGGCCCCCGGCGCTGGTAAAGGTACCCAGGCACAATTTATTATCGAACGCTTTGGCATTCCTCAAATTGCTACCGGCGATATGCTGCGAGCGGCTGTTTCTGCGGGCACTGATCTGGGGCTTAAGGCTAAGAGCATTATGGAGTCGGGCGGGCTGGTTTCTGATGAGCTGATTATTGCTCTGGTTAAGGAGCGTATTGCTCAGGATGATTGTGCCAATGGCTTCTTGTTTGATGGTTTTCCTCGCACCATTCCTCAGGCTGAAGCGCTTAAAGATGCCGGTGTACAAATTGATCATGTGATCACAATTAATGTTGCTGACGAAGATATTGTTAAACGTCTTAGTGGGCGTCGTGTTCATCCTGGCTCTGGACGTATTTATCACACAATCCATAACCCACCTAAGGTCGAAGGTAAGGATGATGTGACGGGTGAAGCGTTGATTCAACGTGAAGATGATAGCGAAGCGACTATCAAGCATCGTCTCGAGGTATACCACAAACAGACGGAACCTTTGGTTAATTATTACAAAGACTGGAAAGGCGAAGGTGCGCCTCGCTGTCATCGTATCCAGGGTGTTGGTGCAGTTGAAGATATTACGGGGCAGGTTGCTGCTGCGCTGAGCTAATTTGCAGCGTTGCAAATTACCACTTCCCCATGGGCGTTTATAAACTCGACAAATTGATGGACGAAACCCGTCGACTGGCTACTGAATATCGCCGTTCGACGGGCAGTACGCTACCGGTCAGCGCTGAGTTGGCCAAGTTTGATGCTATCAGTTTGCTGGGTTTGCGTTCTCTTGAAGAGCCCGAAAGTGGCGTTGATGCTCTGCGCGATACTGAGCAGGGTGTTGAGCGTATCCAGATTAAAGGCCGTGTTATCTTTGATCCGAAGAAAACCGGTCAGCGTGTTGGACAACTTAATTTTGATGCCAACTGGGATGTGGTGTTGCTGGTGATGATGGACGAAAATTATCAGAGCACGGCGATTTATTCGATTTCAAAGTCGCAACTGCTAAAGGTTTTGGCTGAGCAGCAGGATGGTAAAAATAATTCCCGCGGCGCCTTGTCAGTGAAAAAATTTCAGGCCATTGCAGAACAGGTCTGGTCCTGTTCCTAGCGCCATTAATGCAGCCCTTAACGCAATTATCTATTGCCGTTCTGCGTTTGATTCATTTCACCTTAACTTACGGCAACCTCGTAACCTGCTATGACTAAACTTCTTGCGATTGATACCTCTGGTGAGGCCTGTTCCGTTGCCTTGAGCACGGGGGGGGAGGTGCTGGAGCAATTTGAAGTTATCCCCCGCATGCATGCGCGGAAATTGCTGCCAATGGTGCAGTCTTTACTGGCTGACGCTGAGCTGTCCGTAAACTCGCTGGATGCTATTGCCTTTGGTCGTGGCCCTGGTTCTTTTACTGGATTACGAATTTGTGCTGGTGTTGTGCAGGGGCTGGCCTTTGCTGCGGATATTCCGACACTGCCGATTTCTAGTTTGGCCGCTTTGGCGCAGGGTGTTTATCGGCGCCATGGGCATGATCAGATTCTGACTGTTCTGGATGCGCGAATGGCAGAGCTCTACTGGGCAGGCTACCAAGTGGTCGATGGGCGAGTTTTGTTGATCGGTGAAGAACAGCTGACGGTACCTGCTGAGCTGGATCGATCTCAATCTTTGCTGAAGACTGAGTCAGGGTGGGTTGGTATTGGTGATGGTTTGAAATTTGCTGCCGAGTTTCCCGGTCATGTATTGCCTGCCGTAACAGTTTTGGATGAAGCTTTTCATGTGCAGGCACAGGATATAATCACTCTGGCTCAATATGATTATCAGACCGGCCTACAGGTGCCAGCGGAACAAGCGTTACCAGTCTATTTACGGGGTAAAAACGCTTGGCGGAAAGTAGGGGAATAGAGCCTTAACTATGGATTGGTTGCAGACAGTTTTTTTGGCGTTGTTGCAAGGCTTAACGGAATTTTTGCCCATCTCCAGTTCGGCGCACTTGATTTTACCGACCCAGTTATTCGGCTGGATGGATCAGGGGTTGGCCTTCGATGTGGCGGTGCATGTGGGTACGCTGGGCGCAGTGATGCTGTATTTTCGCCGGGATGTTAGTAATATGCTGCAAGCCTGGTTACGCTCGATTACCACGGGTGAGCGTAGCCAGGACAGTCGGCTCGCCTGGTATGTGATTTTAGGCACCATTCCTGTGGGCTTGGCAGGGGTGCTGTTAGATGGTGTGATTGAAAACTATCTTCGTAGTACGCTAGTGATTGCGATTACCACCCTGTTATTTGGTTTTGGCCTGTGGCTGGCTGAAAGTCGCTTTAATCATCATCGGTCTATTTCTAGTCTCAGAGTGCGAGATGTGCTCTGTATTGGCGTAGCGCAAGCGCTGGCGTTGATTCCAGGCACCTCTCGTTCGGGGGCGACCATGATGGTTGCGATGATGCTCGGTATGACGCGCATTGCAGCGGCACGTTTTTCTTTTTTGTTATCGATTCCGGTGATTTTGCTGGCGGGCACATTTAAGGTGCTGGAGTTGTGTCAGTCTTCCGAGCAAGTGTCCTGGGGCCATTTGTTGCTGGGTACGCTGGTGGCTTTTATCAGTGCCTACCTTTGTATTGGCTGGTTTTTGCGCATGCTGGAAAAGATTGGTTTATTGCCTTTTGTGTTTTACCGGTTGTTTTTAGGTATCGTACTACTGGTTTTTTTCGTTTAGCCTATAATCAAACCACTAAACTTTTTAAGAAATTTTAGCTCAAATTAGCATGAAAATTGTTTCCTCATTTATTTCTCCGGTTAACCAGCAGTCCCGCTTCAATGGGAATGCTGAAAAACCCAATGATACTCGGGAAGTGTTTGCCGAGTTGGTTGATGATACTCTGTCGGTGCCCGTCACGGATGTAGTCAAACTTGACGAACCCCAACCTCAATTTGAATCACCGAAACGCTTGTTTGAGAGTGTTGATTTGCGTTCTTTGAGTGATGAAGATTTACCACTCAATAATCAGCGGGCGCTGGAAAGTTATCACACAGTTGCCAGTAACGGCTCAATCGTTGATGCGGGTCTTGCTCGCCTTGATGTGATTGTCTAGATTCTTAGGTTCTTCTTATGACTGATGTTCAGTCCTCAAATGTACAGCCTGCGATGGCCGTGTTTGCTGCGTCCGGATCATGCCTTGAAAAGTCTGCTGCTGTCGCACAACAAATGAGTTTTCCGTTATTTGATGTTAGCCAGTTATCGGCAACGGAAGAGTTTCCATTATTAATCTGGGTCGATGAAACAGGTATCGGGTTACGACAATCGGGCAAGAAAGCGCCTAATCCTATTGTGATTGATTTCGTCGGTGGTGCGTTGGGTTTTCGGGGTAAGCGTAGCTCGCACACTAAAGAGCTGGTAGCGAATGCGGTGGGCGTTAAGGGCGACAACAGGCCAACGGTGTTGGATGCGACGGCGGGATTAGGCAGAGATTCTTTTATTCTGGCGTCACGAGGTTGCGCGGTAACAATGCTGGAGCGTAGTCCTGTGGTGGCTTTGATGCTGGGGGATGCCCTGCAACGAGCTCAGCGTGATGCTGAAGTTGTCGACGTAGTAGCGCGAATGCAATTACATCAAACCAATGCCTGTGAATTTATGCAGGCATTAAGTCCTGACGATTACCCGGAAGTGGTGTATCTTGATCCTATGTTTCCGGAACGCAGTAAAGCCGCCAGCGTTAAAAAAGAAATGCGATTGCTGCAACAGCTGTTGGGTGCTGACACGGATACCGGTGAATTATTTGCAGCGGCTCTAAAGGTGGCGACACGTCGTGTGGTGGTTAAACGTCCGCGGCTCGCCCCCTGCATTACGGAGCTGAAACCGCATCATGTGGTTGAAGGTAAGTCAGGACGATTTGATATTTATAATACTCGGGCATTGGACTGAAACTTCAATTGTCCCAACTAAACCAGAGTTATAATTGCGATGGCTAAACAGGTTGTCGTTGAATGAAAATAAGGGAAATTTTATGAAAGCTAAAACATTATTATCCACGGTTGGTATTGGTTGTCTTTCACTGTTGTTGGCTGCCTGTAGCCCGGAAAAAGAAAGTGCTAGCTCGACATCGATTGAGCCAGCCGCTACTGAAACTACAGAAGCAGTAACTGACGGCATTCAAGAGTCAGCCGGTGCGGTGGTTGAGTCAGTCGAGGAAATGGCAGGTGAAGCCAAAGAGATGGTTGAAGAGGCAGTGTCTGACGCCGTTGATGCAGGTCAGGCCGCTATTGATGATGCTGTTAATCAAGTGCAGCAGGAAATGTCAGGCTCAGAAGCTGAATCTGAAGTCGATGATATGAAAAAGAAACTTGAGGGCGAACTTAAACTGCCTTAGTTCTGAATATTTAATAGCTATAATGTTAACCACAGACTGATGACTGAAACTCTCAGGCTGTGGTTAATTTGACGTTGTTTTTATGAATTCTGGTTTTCAGTAACTGTTCGGTTGCGTCCTGTTTGTTTAGCCTGATATAGGCAGTTGTCTGCACGATCAATAAAGCTTTCTGCGGTTTCTCCGACACGATAAAGAGCAACGCCTAGTGACGTTGTTAACTGATCAATAGCTTCCGTCTGGTCACGTTGCTTGATTTTCATGCGCTCGATGGTGGTGCGAATTTTCTCAGCAATATCTTGAGCTTTTGTTAGATCATAATCAGAGAGAATAACGACAAACTCTTCGCCACCATAGCGGGCACAAAAGCCGACATCATCGCAGCAATGCTTAAGTACCTTGGCAAAGGATTGTAGAATTTTATCGCCCATGACATGGCCGTACGTATCGTTACAGCGTTTGAAGCGATCGATGTCGGTGACTATCAGTGTCAGTGGCTTGCTGGGGTCGCTATTGTGCTGATCGATTTCCTTTTGTAGTTTTTTATCAAAGGCTCCTCGGTTGTTGATTTTTGTTAACGCATCAAGCGTGACTTCTTTTTGTACTGACTGTAATTCTTTGCGTAAAGTGTTGATCTCAACGTGAGCTTCGTTAATCTGACACTGGAATGTCTGGGTCATCTCGGTGGCTCGACGAGTCTGATTCAGCAGCGATGACAGCATGGTTTTAATATCATTCTCGTTGTGATGCTGCTGCAGGTTCTCAATACCCTGCTCAAGAAATGACTGGTAGTTCTCGCTACCCTCAGACATGGTGGTGGATTGGTGTGATAAGCTGTTAATCACTTCGCCAAGTTGGGTCTGAACCTTGTGGCTGAAATCCACCTCGTCATCAATGATATAGCGACGAAACAGGTCGGCACTGTGTCCGGCAGGGCAGGTACCGTGTTCGGCGAGAATGGCATTCAACTCGTTGTTGAGTTTTTCGTTGCTCTTGGCAACATAGGCGTACCAAAGAGAAAAGTTGCGGGGATTTGGCTCAACGCCATGCTTAACCATCAACGGGATG
>Ga0209292_1003393_pt1 | contig 17583 bp, 10 predicted proteins | sample GOMGulsemesocosm_2_FD_184634 | JGI IMG/M metagenome (GOLD analysis project Ga0209292, IMG submission 184634) | Methane-oxidizing microbial communities from mesocosms in the Gulf of Mexico - GOM9C Gulf of Mexico (SPAdes) (version 2) | ecosystem: Environmental > Aquatic > Marine > Cold seeps... | reverse complement strand
CCAGTATTTTTCAGCGTTTGGACAGTGAAAAATCGATGCACCGAGCCAGAGCCTATAAAGCGTTTGCCTCAGAGTTTTTAGATGCGCTGCAGGGATTAGTGACGCTCAAAGCGTTTGGCCAAGCGAAAGCGCGTGAGTCAGCATTGCGCGAAAAAGCCCATCACTTATTTCAAAGCACTATGTGGGTGATGGCGACCAATTCACTGGCGCGAGGTATTACTGATATAGGCATTACTTTAGGGGCAGCCGGCGCTCTGGCGCTTTCTGCTTATAGGGTTGAAGCGGGGTTAATGTCTTTTGAGTCGTTACTGTTAGTGTTGTTGCTTGGGGTGGAGGTGTTTAAACCGCTGCGCGAATTGCGCTCTTTGATGCATGCGGGAATGCTGGCACAAGCGGCAGCAGGACAAGTGTTTTCGGTATTGGAGTCAAAAACACATGTCATTGATAGTGCCACAAACTACCAGGCGATAGCGCGTGATGACCCATCCATTTGCTTTGAAAATGTGAGCTTTAGTTATCACAGCAACAGTACAGACGATGCGCCAAAGCTCACGGCATTAGTGCACGATCAATTAAGCTTCTCGATTAACTCTGGGCAGCGTATTGGCGTGGTAGGTAGCAGTGGCGGAGGCAAAACCACAATTGTCAATTTGTTACTGCGCTATTATGATCCGCGCTCGGGGGTGATCCGTATTGGTGGTGTCGATATACAACAAATGTCGCTTGAACAATTACGCTCTCAGTTTTCGGTAGTCTCTCAAGATAACTATATATTTCATGGCTCTATCAGAGATAATTTGACTTTAGGTTGCGCATCGGTCTCTGATGAAGCATTAATCACTGCGGCAAAAGCCGCTAATGCCGATGAATTTATTAGGCAATTAGATCGCGGTTATGACAGCGTTGTCGGTGAGCGTGGGGTACGTTTATCAGGCGGGCAGCAGCAGCGACTGTCTATCGCCAGGGCACTACTGCGCGATGCGCCTATTCTTATCTTAGATGAGGCGCTATCTTCCGTGGATGCTAAAAATGAAGCACAGATTCAACAGGCGCTAAATACCTTAATGCAAGGTCGCACTTGTCTGATTTTGGCACATAGACTTTCAAGTATTATCGATTGCGATCAAATCATGTTACTGGATAAAGGCCGTGTGGCAGAAATGGGCAGTCATGATGAGTTACTCGCAGCAAATGGCCAGTATACGCAGTTGATGTCAGCACAGCATCATTCACAGCAACCCCTTTCACAACAGCAACACTTCTCAGATTCAGGCACTGAACGCGATGAACAAGGTTCAATAAATAGTGACGCTGAATCAATAGCACAAGCTTCAACAGCAGATGCCGATCAAAGCAGTATATTGCAAGGTGATAAGCATAGCTGGGGACAAGTGATACGCATGTTGTTGTCATACGCCGCTAGTTGGAAAGGGCGCTTAATATTGACATTTTTATTGGGTGTGGGCCGAGTATTTAGCTACATCGGGGTGAGTGTCTTTTCGGCTCTGGCAGCATTTGCCGTGAAAAGCGGTGAGGCATCTGGCACTTGGATAGGTTTGTTGATTACCAGTGCTGTATTGGCCGCATTGTTGCATTGGTTTGAGTCTTGGTTAGCGCATGATATGGCTTTTAGAATGCTGGCGCAGATGCGTATCAAACTATTTAGTCAGTTAGAGCGATTAGCTCCAGCCTTTATGGTCAGGCATCGCAGCGGTGATTTGATTAATCTCGCCACTCACGATGTAGAAATGGTCGAGTACTTCTTTGCCCATACAATCACGCCGGTATTTGTCGCTGTATTAGTGCCTAGTGCTGTGCTGGTTTTACTGGCAAGCTTCTCGTGGACGTTGGCGGCAGCGCTACTGCCTTTCATCTTGTTAGTATTTTTGATGCCAGTACTGTTTCGCAAAAATTTAGATAAAGCAGCAGGTAAAGCGCGGGTAGTGCTGGCCACTTTGTCGGCGCACACTGTTGAGTCTTTACAAGGGTTGGCACAAATACTTAATTATCAGGCAAGTGATGAGCGTAAAGCATCGTTTGAAAGCCTGATAGAGCAACATAAAACGCATCGCAGTGGCTTTTTTAGTATTAGCGCACTGCAAAGCGTGAGCGTTGAGTTTATTACCTTGTGTGCTGCACTAGTGATGTTAGTCATCGCTACACCACTGGCCAATGCAGGGGTCTTTGATGCCGGATATTTACCTCTGATTGCACTGGCTTCTGTGGCAGCATTTTTACCGGTCATTGAAGTGGCTGATGTCGGCAGGCAGCTCTCTGAAACACTGGCGGCAACTAGCAGGCTAATGCAAGTAGAAGAAGCAGAACCTGCGGTACTTGATAATGGTCAAGCGACACCTTCATTGAGCAATAAAGCAGCGATGAGTGTCGTTTTTAACGACATAAACTTCAGCTATGGCAGCGACACACCGCAAGTATTGTCAAAAGTGAACCTAGTGATTGAAGCGGGGAGTAAAGTAGCGCTGGTGGGAGCATCGGGAGCTGGTAAAAGCACTCTTGCACATTTGTTAATGCGTTTTTGGGATCCGCAGCAAGGTGATATTAGTATTGATGGAATCAATATCAAAGATATGCCGCTGGCGCACTTTAGAAATTATGTAGCGATAGTGACGCAAGATACTTATCTATTTAACGCCAGTATTAGTGATAATTTATTGATGGCTAAGCCTGAAGCTACTCGTGCGCAATTGCTTGAGGCTATTGAAATGGCACAGTTAACTGATTTTGTTTCCTCTAAAAGTGAAGGGTTAGATACCCTCATAGGAGAGCGCGGCTATGCACTATCAGGTGGCCAGCGTCAGCGGTTGTCAATTGCCAGAGCATTTTTACGCGATGCACCTATCTTAATTTTGGATGAGGCAACCTCACACTTAGATTCCATCAGCGAAGCGGCGGTACACAAAGCGCTGCAACAGTTAATGGAATATCGTACCACTTTAGTGATCGCACACCGCTTAGCCAGTGTCGAAGATGCGGATAAAATAGTACTGATGGATGGTGGGGCAGTGATTGAGCAGGGCAGCCATCAACAACTATTGGCCCGAAATGGACACTATGCGCAATTAGTGAAATATCAGCGTGCTAGGCAGGCGGCATAAAGAAGGCAAAGCGTGCAATTAAGATGATCCTAGATTCGGAGGTTGAATCACGAAAGAAAGCACAAGTTCTTGATGCACCTAGAAAACGATAAAATATTGTTATCACCAACAAGGATGAAACAAGATTTCATCCCTGCTGACTACTAAATTTTCTAGTTTCCTATGCACACCAATTACTTGCATTGCTTTTTCGCGCTCAATCGCCGAATCTAGGATGATTAGTTGCGACGCTTATTAAAAATAAACATCACACCTAAATTAATCCATTTCATTTATAGATATTTTTAATCCTTAACATCGGCATGGGTCTAAAGGGGTTGCGAAATAGTTGTTTAAAGCTAAAACGCATCAGGCAAGCGTGGAATCCAGCATTAGGAAGCGCTTGTTTGACGGTGTTAATGAAGGCTTTATCAACACCATTTTTAACCATACCCATGGAAAAATCGACCAAATCAGCTCGTCTGAATAACTCCGTCAATTGTGCGTGCGGGCCTTTATATTCGCGCAGTAAATGGTGCATGTCGATGATGACTTGTAACTCTTGCTGCCAATGCTGTAGATCATTGGCTTGCAAGTATTGGTGACATATTTGGTAAGAGGGGACTAAATAATCGACCCTATCATGTGTCCACAGTGCTATGTCGTGAAAGGCTGCGGCAATTTGCAGCTTTTTACTTTGCTCTTCACTCAAGCTTGGGGCTAAGTGATGACAAAAATTTAACATGCGGGTGACGTGATTACGATAGCCTTCAAAGTCTGCGCCTATTTGCGGGCGGTAGAATGCTAATATTTCATCGACAAGAGGGTAGCTTTGGGTGACTGACATAAATATTCCTTTTAGGTTTGAGTAAAGGTTACGCCTTGCTATTTTTGTACGATATGGCTATATAGTCAGTAAACATTACTATTTGGCCAAAATGAGTTGAGACGATAATTGTTGAAAATAGCCATATTTGCCTTTAAAGGTATTAGCATGTTCCATCTGTCTGTACCTATTGCTATTTTTCAGGATGCTTTTGCAGGCAGCGATACCGATTTTGACGTACAAGTTTGCAGCTATAGCGCTACAGAGATTAAAACCAGTAATGGTACGGCGCTAGATGTTAAGCATGGTATCGAATTACTTGTTAAAGCAGATGTCTTGATTTTTCCCAGCTGGGATACAAAAGAGCGACCCTCAAAAGCTTTAATCGATATTGTGAATGCGGCCTATAGTCAGGAAAAAATAATCGTAGGGCTGTGCTTGGGTGCTTATGTGTTAGCACATGCGGGTCTTTTAGATCACAAAGAAGCGACCACTCACTGGGCGTCTGGCGAAGACTTTAGTACGCGTTTCCCACAGGTGAAATATTGCGCCGACCCCCTTTATATTCAGCAAGATAATATCTTAACTTCAGCGGGTAGTGCTGCGGCCCTTGACTGTTGTTTGTTTCTATTGAAAAACCTCAGTAACAGCGACGTTGCCAATCACATTGCACGCATAATGGTCAGTGCTCCACAGCGAAGTGGCGGCCAAAAACAGTATATATCACAGCCCATTCTTACTACTGCTAGTGATATGCGCATCAATAAACTGATTGAAACAGTACTAAGCGCCCCCGCTGAAACCGTCACTCTAGCGGATGCTGCAACATACTGTGCAATGAGTGCGCGCTCATTTAGTCGGCACTTTAAGCGGCACTTATCGATGAGCTTTAGCCAGTGGTTATTGTCGGTTAGATTAAAAAAAGCGCAGGATATGTTGTTGCAATCAAAGTTAACTATTGCACAAATAGCGTTGGATAGCGGCTTTAGTAGTGAGCAAAATTTGCGTAAACATTTTCATAAATCCTTTTCTACCTCGCCTTCCAAGTGGCGCGAGCTGTTTGTTACACAGAGTCCGAAATAATATGAAAGAGTCACAGTTATATGCACCGGTAAAAGCCTTGATGCAAACGCAAGGTTATGAGGTTAAAGCAGAAATTAAAGGTTGTGATTTGGTCGCGATAAAACCAGATTCGCCCACTGTTATTGTTGAACTCAAACTTTCATTCTCTATTGAACTAGTGCTACAAGGCGTAGACCGGTTGTCATTAAGTGATGACGTATATCTGGCGGTGGGCATAGCAGACAGTGTGATAAAACGTCGTAACTGGCGTAATAAACAAGCTGATTATAAAAAGCTATGTCGTCGCTTGGGTTTAGGGCTTATGAGCGTTCGCCTAGAAAAAGAGGAGGGCGAGCAAGTGCAGGTGTTACTTGATCCAGCACCTTATAATCCTAGGAAAAACAAACAGCGACAGACTCGGTTAGTAAAAGAGTTCACCACTAGAATTGGTGACCCTAACACCGGGGGTGTAAATAAAAAGACAATAGTTACCGCTTATCGGCAAGATGCTATTAAGTGCGCGCAAGTTCTCTCTACAAACGCACCGATGACACTTAAGGGTTTACGTGCGCAATCAAAGGTGGAAAAAGCGGGAAACATTTTACAGAACAACTATTACGGCTGGTTTGAGCGTGTTAGTCGCGGTGTTTATTGTTTAACGGATAAAGGATATAGCGATTTAAAACTAAATGCTGATTTAGCGGGGTCTTTAGTTAGGGAAGTAGCGAATAAGTCCCCAGATGTTCCCTGTGGATAACTAAGCGGTTAAATCCGAGGCAGAATGCGAAGTGAATGGCTAGTCCTTCATGAGTGTTCTAACAAAGGAGTTAACCGCTTAGAGATCCACCCTTCGGGGCGTACAGGATAGTTCGTGCTCTTTGTTAATGGTTTTCGTCGGGCAACCAGCCCGCCTGTAACCATTGCCTCAATCACAAACAATCCTGTAAGCCAGGGGCGTCTGGGACTTGTTCGCTGCTTCCTTAGTAAATAGTCATTTTTAATACTGTTATAGACAGGTAGAATGAGAGAAATTTTGCCTAGGGTTTTGTCGGGATTGGGCGATTGTCGCAGTAAATGAGCGCTAAGCCCGACAGGCTCGTAACTTTAAAAGGGAAGTCATTGTGGTAGTCATTAAAAAGGACACAGTCGCGATACAAGGTCAAAAGCCAGGTACGTCAGGTTTACGCAAAAAGGTGGTTGAATTTACTCAACCAGATTATTTAGAGAACTTTGTGCAATCGATATTTAATGTCATAGGCGATTGTCATGGCAAGTCGCTCGTGGTGGGTGGTGATGGGCGTTACTTTAATCGCCCTGCAATCCAAACGATCATTAAAATGGCGGTTGCCAATGGGTTTACGCATTTAATTATCGGTCGTTCAGGGCTTCTTTCTACACCAGCCGTCTCTTGTATTATTCGTAAATACAGCACCGATGGCGGCATTATCTTATCAGCGAGTCATAACCCTGCAGGTCCTGATGAAGATTTTGGTATCAAATATAATGGTGTGAATGGCGGCCCCGCTAACGAGGGTGTCACTGAAGCTATTTATCAGCAAACTCAAAACATAGACGCCTACTTGACCATTGAAACCGCTGATTTAGACCTTGATCAATTAGGGGTATTCAAAGTAGGAAATTGCACTGTTGAAATCATCGACCCAGTGGCGGACTACGCTGATTTAATGGCGGGTATCTTTGATTTTGAAGCGATCTCAAGTCTGTTAAAGCAAGCTGACTTTAATATGTGCTTTGATGCTATGCACGCGGTAACAGGCCCTTATGCCGTTGATATTTTAGAGCACAGACTCGGTGCAAAAGCGGGCACAGTTATTAATGCTATGCCTCTAGAAGATTTTGGCGGTGGTCACCCTGATCCTAATTTAGTGCATGCTAAAGAGCTGGTGGAAAAAATGAGTGGAGAGCACTCACTGGCATTTGGTGCGGCATCTGATGGCGATGGTGATCGCAATATGGTGCTGGGCAATAATTTTTATATCAATCCCTGCGACTCATTGGCGGTACTGGCGGCGAACGCCACGCTGATTCCCGGTTATACTCAAGGCCTTGCAGGGGTTGCTCGCTCTATGCCTACTAGCCGCGCGGTTGATCGAGTTGCAAAATCACTGGGCATTGATTGTTATGAGACACCCACAGGTTGGAAGTTTTTTGGCAACTTGATGGATGCCGGTAAAATGACCCTATGCGGTGAAGAAAGCTTTGGTACTGGTTCAGATCATGTACGTGAAAAAGACGGTTTGTGGGCAGTACTGTTTTGGCTCAACATAGTTGCTGTGCGCGGTAGTGCCAGCGAGGTTGTGCAACAGCACTGGCAGCAACATGGTCGGGATTATTTTTCACGTCACGATTTTGAAAATGTCGATGCACAGCAAGCCAAATTATTGATGACGCAACTGCGTGCAAAACTCGTTGATATCATCGGTCAATCGTTTGCTGGTATGACGGTGCAAGCTGCGGATGATTTTCACTATATCGATCCGATAGATGGCAGTGAAAGTAGCCAACAAGGGTTGCGTATTTTCTTTGAAGGCGATGCACGTGTTGTCTTTAGGTTATCAGGAACGGGTACGGCAGGTGCTACTTTACGAGTCTATTACGATAGTTTTGAGCAACAAGCAGATAAGCTTAATCAAGACCCTCAACTAGCCTTAGCAAACTTAATTAATGCGGCAGATGAGCTGGCACTTATTGGTGAATTTACAGGGCGCAACACACCCGATGTGATTACTTAATCGCAATGCATATGCCGCTTGTTTGAAGCTGCATATGTTTGATTGAGTACTGAGTTTTATTTTATAAGCATATCATGATTGCAGGTGATTCTGCCTGTAATGACAGCGCTGCTGTTTACTCTAAATTTGTTCCAGCAAACGTAAACGGACATCCCAACTGCATGCTCCTGCTCTATCATATTTCAATCATATGATTGCTTGTTTTTATTTAAAGGGTACTAAATATTGCTTAGACCCGACGGATTTTTATACTGATTGGAAAACCACTTCAGATTGGATTCAAGGGAAGGGGGCCCTTGAGCTAATCAAGGGAACTGGTCGTTTGAGTAATATTGAGAGCTCACGCTATCGTTGGCATTTAAAGGCACAGACTACGTTAACCTTTGATGACAAAGGTGATCAAAAAGAGACATCGACTAAAGAATATAGTGGTGAATACGCCAGCTCAATGCGCAGCTTTTTATCGAATAAGAGCGAGCAGGAGAGGAATGCCTAGTTGGTCGATGACTATCAGCGAAACGTGAGTAATAAAGTTACTCCAGAGTTTGAAGCTCTTAAGCTCAAAGCAATGGATCATAACTTTGTGACTAAGCTATCAGCCGAGCATAAAGCGCTTGTTAACAACTGGATCAGAGCTTGATCTTGAGCATCGTTTTGGTGACATGTATCGCTATATAACTAAATTAGATGAGCACAGTGTAGAGTATATCACTTCGTTAGAAATCCCTGAGCAATATGTAAAAGTTGAAGGTATACCGGCTTTTAACAAATATATTAAGTTGTTAAAAGCACAGGCGGTGTTAAAACTCAGTGGTAAACGGCAGTAATAATTTCCTGTAGCTGGCTGACGTTAAGAGTGCAAGCTTAACTAAGGCTGGTTTACAGCAGTATCACTCGCCACCTGCTGCCAGTAACAGAAGTTATTCTTACCGCCTTTTTTTACGTTATACATGGCGAGATCGGCGTTTTTTAATAGCTCTAGAGCGCTGTGCGCATCATCTGGAAATACCGATATGCCTATGCTGAGGCTAATGGGTAGTTGTTGTGGCGGCAAACTTTCTAGTAAATCGGTAGCGATAGCTGATAGGTCATCTATTTCATGGATACCAGGGAAGATAATGATGAACTCATCCCCGCCAATGCGGGCAATGATATCTTGCTCACGGACACAGCTGAGTATGTGATCGGCTATGTTACACAAGGTTTGGTCCCCGCTATGGTGGCCTAATTTATCATTTACTTCCTTAAAGTTGTCTAAATCTAAGAACATTAGCACCAATTTAGTACGCGTTGAGCGGCTGTCTTGCATTAAGAGCTGTAATTGCTCCATTGCATACTTACGAGTGTATAAACCTGTCAGTGCATCGACGTTGGCAATCCGACTGAGCTCTTTGCGCATATGCTCGCGCTCAATGGCGTTTTGTTTGAATACCACCATGGCTTCAGCCATCTTTCCCACTTCGTCACGGCGCTCACTGATCGAAATGTTAATGTTTAACTCATTGCTTGCTAAACGCTTCATCATCATCGTCATGGCGACTATGGGCCTAGCGATATCTCGAGATAAGAAATAGCCGAAAACAAAAATAAGTAGAGTGACTATTATGGCGCTAATTAGGAGGTATCGACTTATGTTATAAACAGGCTTTAACACTTCAGCTTCATCTATCTCCGCTAACATTGCCCACTTTATAGACAAAGTTCTAAAAGGGGTAAAACTGGAGTAAACAGGTATTTTTCGATAATCATCGACAATAGAAAACCCTGTTTCACCTTGCAGTGCTCTATTGACTGACAAGGTATCCACTTTGGTGGTTAAGATGCTGCGATCTTGAAAAAAACGGGAGTTAGAGCGCATCAAATAATCGGCACCCACCACATAAGTTTCTCCGCTTTCTCCCATCCCCGCGGTCACTTGCATTATCTGGTCAATAGGCTCAATAGGGAGCTGTAAAATGATGGCGCCTAGATACTGGTTGTCTATATTAAAGACACTGGTACCGATGAAGCTCGCCGGTTCGTTGTTGCTAGGTTGATAGGGTGAAAAATCAGAAATATGAATTTTCCCCACTTCAGGTTGATGATTTATAAGACGAAAAAGCTGTGCTAAATCGGTTTCCTTCCATCGACCATTTAATAAATTACTGGCGAAGTCCGCTTCTTTTTGAACAGAGTAGAGCAGTTCACCTTGAGGGTTAATGAGGAACAGGTCGTAATAGGAGTCTGTATCTATCATATTGTTAAACAAAGGATGGCTTTTTTGATGAACTAAAGTGTACCGACTTGCATCAGAGGCGGATAAATAAGCACTTCTCTTTCCTTTTGGATAAGGATTTTGATGCACATAAAGATGTTGTAGTTGCTCATAAGGGCTAGTTTTTAAAGACTGCCAAGCAGCACTAAACTGCTCAAGCGAGCTAACAGTTAAAGGGTTTTTGGCGAGAAAAGTGACTTGGTGAATAATGGTGTCAAAGTACTGAGATAGCGCTGATTTGCGTGATGCGAGTAGTGACTTTAACTGCTCTTTTGCTAACATTTCCATGCTATCGGTGGTTTTTGTATAAGCAATGATTCCCGTTACGAGTGCTGATACCAGCGCAAAAGTGATCATGACTAAAGGAAATTTTTTAGTAATTAGGGTGTCTTTTAACATCATTAAACCTAAATCTGGCTGTTGAACATCATTTTAGGCGCATAGTATGGTAACAACAATTGGCCTTATGGACATAGTGCCCTCTTTGCTATTTTTCTCCATAAAGAAGGCATCGTGAAGTTACCCTACGATTTGGCAAATACAGGAGCTTGTCGAACTTAATACTAATCTATTGCGAAAAATCAGAACTTGGCCATTTTTCCCGCTATTTCTCGTTAAATAGCACGCTATTATTCGGCATGTCCCTATGCTTCAGCTCTTCAAGGCCGGCATGATAAATTGTTCCAGACAATTTATTCGCCTCAAAAGACCATGAAATTGGTTAAAGTCAGCTTTTTCTCGCTACGACCGGCTAAGCCCGACAAGTTCCTAGACTGATGCAGAGTGCTCAATCAACAGCTAATCTAGAAGAGTGCAATAAAGTCAAAACAGAGCGATTATTTGAATCAAATGTTAAGTAATTAAAGTTTAACTATAGTAGAGAATAATAGTGTTTTTTGAAATTTCGCTGTTTTTTCTTGTGAAATCAATGCATAGGTGAAAATCATCTGATCAACCAGCACTGATGTGTAAGTTCGCATGAAAGTTAACTGCACGTTTTTCATTACAGTCAACATTCACAGATAGTTCTAATCGCGCTTTTTTGTTTTGCTGCAATTCTTCGAGCATTGAATGCGCGGACTCAGTCGATAAATAGGCACTGGCAATGATCTCTCCTTTGACTGGGCGCAAATATTCGATGCGGGCTTTTTCCATGACTAAGCAGGTCCCCGCAGGAAGCTTGGAGTAAACCAGTCCCCATGCCGCTAATGTGCATATTGAATACAAAGAACCCGCGAAAGCGGTTCGGTGCACATTGATATTTTGTTCAGCCCCGCCTGCCACAATTATTTGCAGTGGGTGTAGCTCTTTAACTTTAAAGTCCATTTGCGCGCTGATCGGAATACCTTGGCGGATAGCTTGCTCTAATGCTTTTTCATTCATCATTGATAATTCGCTCGCAGTTGGGCTTTTTGTACTTTACCCATGACATTACGTGGTAACTCTTCGACAAATACCACCGACTTAGGTTGTTTAAACTTAGCAAGACGCCCCTGTAGTGAATTGATTATTTGATGGGATTCAAGCGTAGCGCTGCCGTCTTTAACAACGACAGCGACCACTGCCTCGCCAAAGTCAGTGTGGGGCACGCCTATAACCGCAGATTCTTTCACTCCTCTAATCAGGTCTATTTCTGTTTCAATCTCTTTTGGGTAAACATTAAAACCGCCAGAGATAATTAAATCTTTAGAGCGACCGACTATACTAATTCGTCCACTGCTATCGATGATCGATAAATCACCGGTAATAAAGTAGCCGTCATCTGTAAACTCTGCCGCGGTTTTCTCAGGCATTTTCCAATAGCCTGAAAAAACATTAGGGCCTTTAACTTCCAGTACTCCGGTTTCACCTGGCGCTAATATAGTACCTTGTGAATCTGCGATGCGTGTATCGACATCGGGCAGTGCAAAGCCAACTGTGCCGGCAATACGCTGACCCTCGTAGGGATTAGAGGTGATCATGCCGCACTCTGTCATGCCGTAACGTTCAAGAATTTTATGACCTGTTCGCAGAGAAAATTGATCGTGGGTATCGGTCAGTAATGGGGCGGAACCGGCAATGAATAAGCGCATACCTTTACATAGTTGTCTGTTGAAATCTGGATTATCTAACAAGCGAGTATAGAAAGTCGGAACGCCCATTAGAACAGTGCTGGAAGGTAAGTATTGAATGAGAGAGTCGACACTAAATTTTTCGATAAAATGTATTTTAGAGCGCCCCAGCATAGCGCAGTGTAAAGCGACAAACAAACCGTGCACATGAAAAATGGGGAGGGCGTGTAACAGTACATCTTTATCATCTTGCCACTGCCAGTATTGGTGTAGTGTCTGTGCGTTTGAACGTAAATTTGCATGGCTTAACATGGCCCCTTTAGAGCGACCTGTGGTACCCGATGTATATAAAATGGAGGCTAAATCTTCATCGCTGCGCTGCACCACTGCAACATCGTCATTGAGTAGCTCAAAGCCATCTAATAAGCTACCTTGGCCGCAATCTCCTAAGCTTAAAGTGTGTGGAATATTTAGTTGCGAGGCTAGTTCACTTAATTGCACGTGAGTTTCTGGCTCACAGATGAATACTTGCGGGGCGGCATCTTTTAAAAAATAGCTGACTTCGTTGTCTGTGTAAGCGGTGTTTAGTGGAATGTAAATGGCTCCGGCTCTAAGGCAGGCCAGATACAGTAATACTGCTTCAGAAGATTTTTGTGTTTGCACTATGACTCTATCACCTGCATTTACCCCTAGAGCCTGCAAGCGAGATTGTAGCTTACCCGTGAGCGAGTGTAGCTGCGAGTACAGCAATGGCGCACGCCCAGGGCTGTCTAAAAACACGTGATTTGTATTGCCTTGGTGGTCTGGGTTTACCAGTGTTAAATACAGATTGTTATTGTGCGACATAGTAAATCCTGATTAATTTTGTTCTAAAGAGTATTAGAGACTAAGCTTTTAACTTGGCGCTGTAAGTCTTTGGATAATGCAATCGTACCTTTGTTAGCATAAGCCTCGTGATTGCTAACCACTTTGTCGCCCTCGTACAAATAATTGACCATACATCCCCAAGACTCATTAGTGCCGCGCTCTGAAGAATTGGCATTAATGTTAATTCTGTATAGGCAAGCACCATTAGATAAATGGAAGTTTGCCACGCTGTCGCGCGCTTTATCGGCACGTTTTAGTTGGGTTAAATAGTACAGGCAAAGCTGGTGTTTTAACGCATCTTCACCCTCGAGTAGAGTATCCAAGCTTTGCTGTGTTAGTTCAAAATCTGCGCTTTGTCCCAATAGCATTTTGAGGCTCGACAGCACATGTTGACGTTCGCTTTCACTGTGCTTAGTATTGGTCTCATCAAAGTAACTGACAATAGTCGCTACCATTTGCGGGATAGGAGAGAGCGTCGAGAAAGTATTGATTTGTGTAAACTCATCTTTTAACTCCTCCGCGACTTGTTTAATTAAAAAGTTACCAAAGCTCACTCCACGTAAACCCGTTAAGGCATTGTTGATAGAGTAAAAGATAGCTGTATTGGGCGGTTCTTCAGCCACAGTAGCGCTCGGGTCAACCAAGCTTGAAATAGAATCGCTAATCTGAGTAGTCAATGCCACTTCAACAAAGATCAACGGCACATCAGGCAGTGCAGGATGGAAAAAACCATAGCAACGTCGGTCTTTATCATTAAGTCTTCTGCGTAAATCTTCCCAGCCTTGAATTGGATGCACAGCTTCGTATTGAATCAGCTTCTCAAGCATAGAAGCACTAGAGTGCCAGTCAATACGCTCTAGCTGCAAAAAACCCCGGTTAAACCAGGAGCCGAGTAGATGCTGAAAATCAGTATCAACGTTTTTAAGCTGCGGGTTTTGCTTAAGCAATTTAAGCAGCGACTCACGCATTGATACTAATACTTTGGTGCCATTTGGGGCCATGTTTAAACGGCGAAATAGTTCTTGACGCGGTGCTTCTGCAAGGCGTACTAAATTGAGCAAACTGCTGCGTTCGCCACTGTTAAATTGCTGGGCTGCTTCTGCAATTGCTTGCGTATCTACATCAAACTCAAGGCTTAGTAAATTTAAAAATGCCTCTTGTTGTGCGACATCTTTATAGCGCCAGCGCCGCAATATTTCACGGGCGAGCGCAATGTTAGTCGCCTCGCCTTTACCTTCTAGTAAGCGATGGCACAGTTTGGAATCGGTGAAATTATCATCTTCGAATCCATCTTTGATGCCAATCAATTCACGACCGTGATCTGCGACAGAGTTTAATAAACCTTCAAGCCAGCCAATACCTATCATGGGTTACTCCTAGAAAAATGCAGTTAAATCTAAAATCAGCAGTTGATCATTAAAAATTTACTGCATTACTTTAGGTTTGTTAAATCGGGCTGTAACTTTGTTATGATTTTTGTAAATAGAACAGCCAATGACTAAATATGAATCTGTGACTAAACCAACAAAGGTTTACTGTTAACCAGACTTAGCGATAATCAGGTTTCTGTATCCCTAAAACGATGTTCAAGCACTGACTCTAGGATAATAGTAGATCAATATGGCGCAATTATTTGATTATCTCAAGATTAAGGTATGCTGTGAAGCGGCGCAAGTTTTTGAAATAAATAGCATTAGGGAAGCAGCGAACAAGTCCCAGACGGCCCGAAGGGTGCTACGTCTCAAAAGAAAGCTAAGCAGCCAACAGAGATGAAATCTTGTTTCATCGGGTTTAAGAGATGAAATCTTGTTTCATCTGCATTTCCTTTGTCAGAACGCTTGTAAAGGACTGGCCATTCGCGCCCATTCTTCCGTGGATCAGTGCGCTCCTCTTGTTGGGTATTAACCACTTAGGCTTATCTGACTAAAAAAAGCACAGGGAACGTTTGGGGGCTTATTCGCTACTTTTTTAGCAATAAAATGGGACGTTGTAAATAATTGCTATCAATAGCTGGCGTCATTGATAGCAATGCAGCTTTAAGCAATTTTAAATTCTCGCAACGTAGATTCCAGCTGCATCGACATAGAGGAAAGTGACTGGCTGCTCTGCGCCGTTTCACTGGCACCTTCACTCGTTTCTTCGGCGATTGTAGAGATAATTGAAATGTTTTGGTTGAGTTCATCAGCGACTTTGCTTTGCTGTTCGACAGAGATGGCTACTTGATCACTCATCTGCAGTATTTCATTGATCTTTGCTGATATTGTATTAATGTGATTACCGGTATCTCTTGCGCTTATGGTGCATAGTTCGGTTGATGCGTGACCTTCTTTGACTAGCGCTACCGCGTTGGCAAACTCCGTTTTTAAGCGCTCATTGAGACTGCGTATTTGGCCGGTCGAATCTTGAGTACGTTTGGCTAAGTGTCTTACTTCATCGGCGACTACCGCAAACCCACGGCCTAGGTTTCCGGCACGGGCTGCCTCAATGGCGGCGTTTAGTGCTAATAAGTTGGTTTGATCTGATATATCGCTGATCACATTAAGAATGGTTTCAACTTCTTCGGTGTCTTGTTCAAGTCGTAGCATAATACTTTGTAAAACTTGCATATGGGTTGATACTTGTTGGATTTTTCCAATAGTGGATTCGACAATTTGAATACCTTGTGTCGCAATACTCTGTGCGTTGCGACTGTTTTTCGCAGTATCAGCGGCACGTTGCGCGACTTCTTGCGCGCTCATCGACATCTCATTGACAGCCGCAGCCAGCGCTTGTGTCTGATCCTTCTGGCGATTGACGCCATCAAAGGTTTGTATCGTGGTGGCTGCAGCGCTGTGTGTTGATGCTTTAATCAGTGAACATGAATCTTCAACTTGCCTTACTAATTTACTAAGTGCATATGCGGTGATGTTTAAGTTGGTTGCTAGCTCTCCTATTTCATCGCGAGATTGGTAGCTAGCAGTGACCGTAAAATCCCCTTGCGAAATGCATTTCATAGCGTGTGATATTTCAGCGATAGGTTTTGTAATGTTACGCGAGATTATATAGGTAATAATTAAAATGATTGGCAGTATAAAGGCTAAAATAGCGATGGTTCTTATTAGCTCAGACATGAAGATTTCATTAATGTCATCGGCATACACTCCGGTTCCTATCACCCAACCCCACTGCTCAATTAAATTAACGTAGGAAATTTTTTCAGCAGCTAAAGTACTGTTAGGTTTTGGCCAATAGTAGTTTAAACTGCCGTGGCCTTGTCTCTTCGCGATTTTTGCGAACTCAACAAAAATATTCACACCATTTTTATCGCGTGTGAAGCTCATATCTTGCCCGTTTAGTTCAGGCTTAATCGGGTGTGACAGCATCTTTGCTTTAACGCTAGAGATAAATACGTAGTTTGTCGTGTCGTAGCGAATCGCAGCAATAGCCTCGAGCGCGTTGGTTTTTGCCTGTTCCTGACTTATCTCGCCATTTTGGTATTGCTGGTAATAATGCTCTGCAATATGGCTTGCACTCATGACTATTTGCTTGGACTGCTCCGTTTTGGCTGATTCAAGTTGCTCTCGTGTTTCTTTTAAATTGAAGAATTCAATAATGAGAATAAGCGTGCAAAAGGAGAAAATGATAAGCCCGAGTTTATTACTGACGGATAAATTACTAATGAATTTCATATCTGTATGGCCTTATTATAAAGCGCAGCTCGGCAAAAATTAAGATGAATGCTGTCTTCTTAAATAGTATCCATCCAAGAGCCGCCGCCTACTGCGAGCTGCTTACTCGTCTAATCTGTGCACCATAAGATTTAGTTGTTCGGAATAACCAAACGTTCATATCTGGTAGTGCCCATTTTGAATGATTGAATCGCTCTCGCTACGGTTATGTTTCTGGATGAATACTATAGAGTTACGGGTTAATTTCATGGCCATTATGAGTAGGGGTAAATAGCAAGTCAAACACTATTGAGAATTATTGTTATTTGAGTCTTTGTTGTTAGAGGAAGCTTAGACTGTAACCTATTGCATCGATTTTTTGATGAAAACGCGACAGAGCAAATGAGAGGATCAGGGCTGAAAAATAGGAGAGATAATAGAGCAGTATTTAAAAGTACTTTTATGCCGAGAGTGTTATAGAAGTACTGCTCGCTTGTGTAATCCAGTCAGTATTGAAGCATAACCTCAACAATACTAACTATTATTAGTTCCCGGAATTACTTTTAAATATAGCCTCTCAGGACGACCTACAGACCCATAACTCACATCTGCACTCAGTTCGCAGTTGCTGACCAAATACTCCAAATAACGTCTTGCGGTGGTGCGACTGCTGCCGACCAGTTCACCCATTTGCTCTGCTGTATGTCCAGCGTTAGACTGCTCAAAAATATTGCGTATTTTCTCTAGTGTCAATGGGTCAATGCCTTTGGGTAAAGCGCTGACTTTACTTGAGATAACGGACTTTTTGCTTCTGGGGAGTAATTGATCAACAGCAGATTGATCTAAGCCTGTTTGAGGTTGAGATTCTAGCTGTTGTAGCTTCTGACTGTGCTCGCAGTAGTTCAAAAGCGCGCTTTGTAATCGATCAAATACTAGTGGTTTGATGATATAGTCAAATACGCCGCTGTGTAGCGCTTCTGTAAGACTAGTGACATCTTTAGCGGCGGTGATAAGAATGACATCGGTAG
>Ga0209292_1003391_pt1 | contig 17591 bp, 11 predicted proteins | sample GOMGulsemesocosm_2_FD_184634 | JGI IMG/M metagenome (GOLD analysis project Ga0209292, IMG submission 184634) | Methane-oxidizing microbial communities from mesocosms in the Gulf of Mexico - GOM9C Gulf of Mexico (SPAdes) (version 2) | ecosystem: Environmental > Aquatic > Marine > Cold seeps... | reverse complement strand
ATGCTAAAGTTACTGAGTCATTCTGGTTTGGATAATAACTACTATATGCTCGTTTATAATCATTAGGGAACTCATCACTTTCATCTATGACTCCATCTGCATCACTATCGTTTACTTGCGGCACAACAACCAAACCAGAAGTGTCGATAGCTGTTTCAGGTGTCGCCTTAACACTAAACACCGCATCGTTAAAATCATTGTCACCCCAGGTTCTTGGTAAGTCTTCAAAACCAAGAATAACTTCAGAGACTTCTTCATCATAGAGTAATACAAGATGCTGACGTAACGCGGGATCCGCTTCGGGGTTTAAATTTTGAAGCGAATAATAATATGGAACTTGTGTTGGTTTAACACCTGTATCGAACCAAAAACCGTTAGCCGCAATAAAAAATCCAATATGGGTATCGGCGGGAAATACACCTAAACTTAAGCGATGTCCGTTGGTTAAATGTGGATATGATAAATTCGGAAAAACAATAATTTCGCTAACCTCAGACGCGGTTTGTGGTGGGTTATTGGGGTCAAAAACGAAATAACCAAACGAATTTTTGTATCCTGCACCTTCGTGTATAAAAGTAACGAACACTTCAGCTTCTTCCGTCAGGCTTATGGTTGAGCCTGTATCATCAGTTAAGAAGGCTTCGTTTATTTCTGATTCTGGTAACGCGTTGTTAATTCTAGCGAAAAATTCAGGACTGTAATCATCATAGTGCCAGGCCAAATTATCAGGTTTACCAATATCTTGTTGATAACCTATTGGCCAAGGTTGCCCACTGAGAAATGTCCACTGATAGACGCCATCGTCTTCATCAGTAGCTCTGGTAAACGTCGTCACGCCTATGAGAATAAAAATGGTAATCATGTTTCGTATAAAAGTCATATTGCTACCCCTAATTTACTATCCAAATGAATCAAACAACTGTTGATTGATATAGCTAGTAACATGCCAACAACATAAGTAATTGATAATTCTTCTTTTTATTATTTGTTTTCATTGGTTTAGATTGATAATTCGCATTCTGCAACGCAAAAATGCTAATCACCAATCTAAACCATATACCCACCAGAAAGATATGTTATGTAACTAGTTGAAATAGTTATATTAAAAAAGGTGGAGTATTTATTGCTTATTGTATTGATACAGCACCATTAGCGGGTTAACTATTTAGGTGAGCTTAATGAAAAATAAAACATTAATACTGAGCATTGCATTAAACGGCTATCAGTGGATGTATAAAAAAGAACTTACATCGCACTTTCAATATGCACAAAGACATGGCTATGAGCACCAAGCAGTCACTCGTCCCTACGTATCTGAATTAGGTGTAGAGTGTTGCTGGCTTAAATTAACATTAATGCGAGCAGCTTTATTGTCAGGATATGACAATGTATTATTTTTAGACGCAGATACTATGGTCAATTCTAATTGCCCTGGCTTGACTGACGTATTTCAAAGCGGAAAATATATTTATATGGCAAAGGGGTATTCTAATCGATTTAATTCAGGCGTACTTATAGCAAGGAACAATGAACAAACAATTACATGGCTTACCCGTATCATTAACGCTAGGTTTAACCCGGTAGAAAAAGAAAACGATGTTGGATGGGGTGAGAATGGCCATGTCATTGAGTTAAGTAAGGGAGTCAGTTTTATTGCAGAACTCGATCAGAAATGGAATAACACTTTCAACTATCAGTTAAATGATTATATTCGCCACCACAATTGCGGGCCAATGCGAACAGGGTTTACTCATAACTTTTTTCACAAAATTGTATTTTTCCTTTCGGCAAGATTATTAGCATATGTAGATCGTAATCACTCAACCCCTGAACATATACAAGTAGAAAGTGTACTAACGATTGAAACAAACATGATCATATCACTTTACCCTAAACTCACTTCTTTCTAGATTTTCACAATAAATTGCAAAATGATAATTTGATTATTATTTTGCAATAATCCTCTACTAAAATGTTAAGAATAAAGTAAGATGAATCGTAAAAACATAAACAATAACAACACTGTAAACATAAACAACCAGTTTGGCATACATTAAGCATTGTACTGAGTATCTAACAACAATGTAGGTTACTTGAAATGAATAAAACTAAACTTTCACTTCAGCCAATGGCGCAAAGCTTTAAGCATTATGATTCCTTAACACAGACTTACAGTGGAACCTATATTGATCGTCCCTTAGCACTTATGCTTATTTTGATATTACTGCCCTGCTTACTTATCAATACATTGATGGCTTTAATTACCCGAAAAAATGTATTTTCGATAATACGTAAGACTGACGCTCTCAACAGACAAGTCATACTACATAACTTTAGCTGTGGTATCTGGACAAAAACAGCTGTTTTATATGATATCTGTTTAGGAAAAATTTCTTTCTGTGGTGTCCCACTCACTCACAGTCTTACTCCTGATATTCAGTTCTGTGTTTTAAACCAAATCAAGTGCAAAGCTGGGATTTTCAGTTTATATGATTTACATCTAAAGACTGGACTTACTGTGATGAGCAAACCGCAATTACTTGAACAGCAACTTAACGGAAACACTAGTGATTACCTTGCACTGATTGTAAAAAGTTTCATGTCAATTTGCCTTTATGGTAGAGCGATAAATACCTTAAAAAAGTCTGATTATTTATCTTTATTTGGTTTAAAAGTTAACAACACTTCAATGGATGATGCAGTGCAGTGGATAACGAATACTCAGTCCAATAAAACTCAAATAGGCTTTTTTATCAATGTGAACTCAATTAATTTATCAATAGAAAACAGTCAGTTCTTTGATAAATTATCAAAAGCGAATGCATTATTTGTTGACGGTTCAGGAATGAGATTAGCAGCAAAAAAAGCGGGTTATCTGCTTAATGGTAATAATAATGGTACTGATATGCTGCCTCATCTTTGCAAACGATGTGTTGAAAATAATCAGTCTTTATATTTCTTTGGCGCTGCACCAGGTGTTGCCAAAAAAGCAGCCAATGAATTAATCCGTCAATTTCCAGGACTTGATATAGCCGGCACTGAGCACGGGTATACGGAAGATAATAATGATGAACGAATAATAGCAGCCATAAATAACAGTGGTTGTGATGTATTACTCGTTGCTATGGGCTCCCCCGTCCAAGAGCAATGGTTACTTGAACATCGTGAACAATTGCAATGCCAAACGGCCTTAGCTGTTGGAGGTCTCTTTGACTTTTATTCTGGTAGTCTTTCGCGATCTCCCATGTGGTTAAGAGAAATAGGCATGGAATGGGTTTGGCGATTACTGCAAGAGCCTCGTAGCAAATTCAACCGTTATGTTATTGGTAATCCACTTTTTTTATACAGAACTTTCTTTCTTGGTTTAGTAAATAATGGAGTAAAATAATGGCTATTCAAATTTTATCACAAATTAAAAATCATTCCTTCGTTAACAATACTAACAAGGCTCCTGTTGAAAATTTTAAACATAAAGGGATACCCGTTATCTTACAACAAGCCGTAGCATTGCTTGCCTTGATATTAGTTAGTCCATTGCTTTTATTAGTTATGCTTTTGATAAAGCAAGAAAGTTTTGGTAACGCGTTATTCTCACAAATAAGAATTGGGGAAAATGGCCGTCATTTCAAAATGTATAAATTTCGTTCTATGTATCTAAAGTCAGACCCTAGTTATCAAGAACCTGATCCCACACAAAGTTCTCGAGAAGGTGTCTGTAAAAAGTATATTAATGACCCAAGAATTACTAAAACAGGTCAATTTATTAGAAAATATTCAATCGATGAAATTCCACAATTATTTAATATTGTGATGGGTGATATGTGCTTGGTAGGACCAAGACCAGCATTATCTATTGAAGCTTATGAATATGATAACTTAATCCAGCCGAGGTTATTTACTAAACCAGGCCTAACAGGTTTATGGCAAGTATCTGGTCGTGCAGATACAAATTTTGAAGAGCAGCTGCAATTAGACAAAACGTATATCAAGCAACAAAGCGTTTTAATGGATTGTAAAATAATAGCTTTAACTATTCCTGTAGTGTTAAGTGCTAAAGGTGCTTATTAGTTACCCTTGAGTGGGTAAGAATAAAGCTGGGTATGAATAAAGCAGAGTAAGAATAATAGAATATATAAGTGAATTGATAACTTTCATTATCAATTCACTTTTTTAATGCCTATTTTAATCGTTTATTAACTAATTCCCTTATAAATGGCAATTTGCAAAGTAGATAAATAGCATTGCAACTTGCAAAACACACGTAAAATAAAACACCTCAATATAAATAATCTCTTTAAATACAAATAGTAATAATAAATCACCACTTGGTATGTTAACTGCAACTTCTATTTATATTGGAAAAGTTGTTGTGGAGAATTTTATGGGGTTTCATACATTAACAAAATACAAAATGATTCCAGTGCTTATAGCATTACTAGGTACTCTATTTACTCAAAGCTGCGCAAGACACTCTTCAGTAGCAATGGATAAATCAGCGCTTAGATTTTATGGAACGCCTGCTGATAATGGTGATGACTTTATTCATGAACATGCCGCTCAAAATGTATTTTCAGATGGCTTAAATTGTAAAAAATTTAAAGATATGGGGGCGGCATTAAATTATAGAACCGATAAACCATTAAACTTAACGACATTAAATATTAATGCCACTGGCGAAAACGACCCTGTACTTGCTCAAGGTTTGTTATTAAGCCCTGGTGATCTTGTAGAAGTACTTATTGAAGATGGCGATGGTTTTAATGGTAGATATATTATTGATAACGCGGGTTACATAAAACTTCCGTTAATAGGCATTATTGAAGCAGGTGGTGCAACAACCAATAAATTAGAAACGAAAGTAGAATTAGCGCTTATTAGAGCAGAAATTTTCCAACCAGACAGCGCTAGCGTAACAATTCATGTATTAAACTGGTCATCCATTGAAGTTTCAGTTTCCGGTGCTGTTTTTCAACCTGGGACTGTATTAATCAATAAAAAACTCAGAACGCCTCCGAACCCTGAACATTTAAAAGCGTACGGTGACTTTTCATCCTCTCGGTTATTGTCCGAAGCTATTAGAAATGCATCTGGTGTTAGACCTGACGCAAAATTAGACCAAGTTATTTTATTACGTAAAGGCTGGCAGGTACAAATAGACATGACAGGCATGCTAACTGGAGATTTAGTGACCGATTACCCATTAGTCGCAGGAGACCGTGTAATCGTACCAAGTACGGGGTGTTTTCAGGAACATTTAGTGAGACCAAGTCTAATTACTCCAAAAGGTTTTCGGGTATTTATGTCAAACCTTATTGACTCAGCAGGAGACAATGCAAGCGCTGGCGTTGGTAAATATGCAACAAACCTACCTTATGGTACACGTTTACTACAGGCTGCAATTTCGGCTAACTGTGTTGGTGGTAAAGACTGGACAAATGCTCCTCGTCGTATAGTACTTGCAAGTAAAAACCCTATTACAGGGGAAACACAAGTCATAGAACGCTCTGTTGAGCAGCTATTGATGATGCCTAACCAAGGTAACATTAACCCATACTTAATGCCTAACGATGCTGTTGCTTGTTATGACTCCGATATTACAAATTTCCGTGATATTGCAAAAACAGTTGCCGAATTTATTATCCCATTTAAATTGTTATAGGTGATTTATGAAATATCCTATGGTTGCATTAACGAAAGCCGGTCTTATTAGAGCTCAAATATATGCTGTTTTAAAACGTCCATATTTAGTCGTTGGTACTGTTTCATACTTATTTATTGCTCTTTTAATCATTCTTTACCTAAATAAAGCACCTTCCTACACCAGCGATATGGAAATGGTTTTACCGGGTACGGGTAGCAGTAACAGCGTATCTCTAAACGATATTGGTCAAGTGGTATCTCAAACTAATACTCCTTTCTCTGGTGGTGGGTTTAATCCAAGAGTAAATTATAAAGAGATGTTGTCTAGCCGTGGCGTTAGAGAACGTGCCGCTAAAAGATTACACCTTTCTTTAGATGAATTAGGTAAACCTAAAATTGTACTTACTGAGCAAACCTCTATTATTTCTCTTTTAATTAGTGCTAATAGTAAAGAGTTAGCACAAGCAAAAGCGTTGGCTTTATATGAGTCTTTGCAAGACGAATTAAATATTCTAAGAGCTGATGAAGTTTTACGTAGAGACCATAGTATCCAACAAGTATTAGATCAATACCGAGAACGCATGAATATCACTCGTAATGCCATTGTAGACTTTCAGCAGCGTTCTATTGTTGTTTCTACAGATCAAATGGATCAACTAGTGAATACCCTTTCCGGCGTTAAAGAAAGGCAGCTTTATGTAAAGGCTGAAGCTAATCATTTACTACAGTATATCAATCAATTGAGTGATGACTTAGGTGTTTCGCCTAAACTTGCTGGACAAGCATTTATACTGCAATCTGATGTAGAGTTTAGAGCGTACATGACAGAGTTAAAAGAGAGTGTTGTGCAATTAACAGAATATAGTTCTCGTTGGGGTATTAACCATCCAAAAGTTAAAGCTCAGCAAAAAAGGTTGAACTTTACTCGAGTTTCTATCAATCAACGAAGTAGCCAAATATTTGGTGTAAATTCCAGTGAAATATTTAACTCGCTTAATTTAGACTTAAATCCGAAACGTGCTGAGTTATTTGCTGACTTAATAGAAGCATATGCAAAACATAAAGGCCAAAACTCAATGTTCAAGGATCTAGGACGATCAGCAGATCGGTTAGGCGATCAACTAAAAATTTATTCAAGAGAAATTGTTGAATTAGAAAGACTTCAACGGGAGTTTAATATGGCGGAAGCGATATTCACTTCGGCTGCAGCTAGACTTGAAGCGAGTAAATCCGATGTTTTCGCTTCATACCCGGTACTGCAAATGTTGACAACCCCATCTTACCCAACGAAACAAAGTAGCCCTAAAAATGTTATTGCATTGATTGCAGGAATATTTGGTTTCACCTTTATAACTTTTGGACTATTTATATTAAAACAAAGAAGAAATTTGATCCAAATTATACTTAAAAAGGGGTGAGTAAATATAACTTAATTTAGTCTCCCCCTTCATAACCTTTGATATTAGTAGCGTAGGGGGAACTTAGCCTAATAGATATCTTAAGTTGGTACAGGGGGGCTAATCTTCTTTGGCTCCATTGCCGCCCTAGTTAAATACAAGTAATTACCCCACAAAAGATAACCTACAATGAATTGCAAATTGATAATCGTATTTTTATTTTGCAATCATCCCCTTCTATCCTTCATGTTAAAATAAATAAAACTCAAAGTATAACCATAAATAACAGTGAGATAACTAAATACAAGAGGTTTGGCATACCCTGTGCAATTGATAGGTTAATCACTAATAAATTAAGTTATTTAAAGATGACAACACAAAACGTTAACCTACATTCTACTGAAGAAAAGTTAGTCTGGTACGGCTTAATTCTAACTTATCCTTTCTTCGCTTTTGGTGGTCTATATATTATGGGTTCAGCCATAGGTTGGATGATTTTCGCCATTGTTTTATTACGCTGCTATGTCAATGGTAAGGATGAATTAGCAATCATTCCTATGATCGTCTGGTTATGGATCATTGGAGGAATGCTCCTATTCGTAGCATTACTCATTGCACATTCAAACTGGGATTTAGGCTTAGCGAAAACAATTAAGTCGTCAATTGGTTGGGCTAAAGGTTGGGCTCTTTTACCCCTGTTTCTTTTTCTAGGGGCATTCGTAGATATCCAGCCAAAATTAATTATTAGAGCTGTCTGTATTCTTTCTTTTCATACGCTAATTTTTGCAGTTATCACCTTCATACTATATAAAGTCGGCATAAATGGTGATTTATTTATTTCTCCTCTTCAAGTTATTGGTGGTCCAGGAGAGAGTTTTTTTAAAGTTAGCTTTTTTGGTATTAACCCTGAATCAGGTGCTGGACGTTGGAGATTTTTTACCCCTTGGGCGCCTGCTGCTGGTTTCATGGCCTGTTTATTCTTAATTTTTAGTTGCCAAGAAAAAGATGATTTTTGGAGAAAGGTAGGTATTTCAGGAAGTTTCGTTATGTGTTTATTATCACAATCTCGTGCCGGCTGGGTTATCTATATTACTTTATTTCCATTATGTTTAATGAGTAAATCCTTCAGAAATCCAGTGTGGTTAGTTATTTTTGGCATCGCTATTCCGGTTATTTTGTTACTAGGAGAACCTGTCTTTAACTGGATTCATACCAGCTACATGGATCTTAAAGCATCACGTCCTAACTCAACGAGAGTTCGTAAAACTTTAGAAGTATTAGCATTACAACGTTGGGAAGCAGAAGCACCAATTTGGGGACACGGGATTGTCGAGAAAGGTCCTAAAATTGTTGAAGGTATGCCAATTGGTTCTCACCATAGCTGGTTCGGATTATTATTTGTTAAAGGACTTGTTGGTTTCTTAGCTCTAGCAATACCTCTAGTTTATACCAGCATCTATTTATTGTGGCATAGCTTCAAAAGTAAGATGTGTTACAACGCAGGGCTTATGCTTTCCGTTATTATTTGTTATTCATTTTTCGAAAATCTTGAAATATTAAGTTTTATTTTTTGGCCTGCTCTTTTATGGATAGGCATTTCCCTTAACCCAATGAAATCAGGAGAGCAATATGCTAAAAAAATATGATGCATATATAGTCGGCTACTATGGCATGCGAAATAGCGGAGACGATGCGCTAATGCTTGCAACTGAATGGGCTGCTAAACAGCTAATTGGTTGTGATAATTCAACAGTAGGTTTATACGGAAATTACGCGAGGGAAATACTTAGTGAGCATAAACTTGCTTTAAGGTTTAATCAGCAATTTCCTGGCCAAAATAGGTTGATGCATTATAAAGCGGCTTTACAAAGTAAGCGTATTATTTTTGGTGGCGGGTCCGTTTTGCATAGTGAATCCGATATTAATCTAAAAAGACAACTTATGTCATTATCAAGCGCCAAAAATAGTTTAGCGGTAGGCGTAGGTATAGGACCATTTAATTCTTTGGCTGCAGAAAAGTCTTGTGCCAAATTTCTAAATGAATGCGGTTATATTGGTGTTAGGGATAATACGAGTTTAGATATAGCCCAAAGTATTGCGCCAAGTGCAAACGTTAAAAAAACATTCGATTTAGCCCCCTTGCTACTTTGTTCAAAAGAATATAAACCACAAAAGTTAGTGCGCAAAGGCATTGCCCTTACCTTATGCTCAGTCGCAACTAATGCCATGGGACAAACAAATAAACTTGCTGAAGAAAAAAGGTTCGAGCAATTTGCTCAATTAATTACAAGGTTATATGAAACAACCGGAGAACCCATCACCTTAATAGAATTTAACGGTCATAGCTTATTGGGTGATTGGAAAATCAACAATAATATAGTTAATAAACTTAAGAAAAACATACCCGTTACCATTAAAAAATATGATCCGAATCCTATAGCATTACTTGAAAACCTTTCAGGTTATAAAGCCATTTTAAGCATGCGTTTACACGGTTCAATTTTAGGATACTTAGCTAATACGCCCGTATTATCAATAAACTATCATAGCAAGTGTAAAGGGTGGTGTGACGAGATTGGTATGCCAGAAGAGTATCAAATCAATTTATCCAACTTGAATGTTGAAAATATTGTTAATCAAATAACACATGGATTATCGACAAGTTTTAGGCCCCCTACTTTATCAATTGAAACCGCTTTACAAAATTCTTTGTCTAACTGGAGTATTCAAAATGAAACATATAAATTTTACAGTAATTATTCCGCTATTTAATAAAGCAGAGCATATTTTAAGAACACTCAAAAGCGTTGCATGGCAAAAATATCCTGCAGCAGAAATTATAATTATTGATGACGGCTCTACAGATAATGGCGCATTACTTGTTAAAAACGCTAATATTAAAAATGTGAAAGTCGTTCATCAAGCTAATCAAGGTGTATCTGCAGCTCGTAATAACGGTGTAGCACTTGCTAACCATGAATATATTGCCTTTTTAGATGCTGACGACCAATGGTTGCCCTTATTTTTGGATGAAGTTTCACGCTTAATTACAAAGTTTCCGCAAGCAGAATTTTTTGGCACTAACTACCAGATTGTCGAATCTGAAAATAATTACGTAGACCCAAAAATTAAACTTGGCAACTTAGACCCTGAAGGCGTGATATTAGATGACTACTTTAACATTGCTTCACAAGGTGATTTACCCTTCACTATGTCGTCTATGGTCATTCAACGCTCATTATTTGAGAGAATTGGTGGTTTTCCACTTAATGAACCTATTGGAGAAGACCAAGACTTGTTTTGCCGCGTTGCATTAAATGCTGAAATAGCCTATTCACCTAATATTCACTCGTTCTATCATAAAGATGCTCAAAACCAAGCAAGTAAAAATAACATTCCATCGACAGAATGCCTATTTAGTACACGTATTACGAGAGTAGCGAGAGATAATTCAGAAAAGCATAATACCGTACATATGCTTAAATACAGCGCAGCTCATTTATGCCATCTTGCAAAACTTAATATTGGTGATGGGCATTTTGCACAAGCAAGAACATTATTGTCTGACCCACGCTGTAAATTAAAACCTAAGCATTTAATAGCCCTTTACGGATTATCATGGATTAAACAAACAGAGCGATGGTTAGCAAAAACCTTGCGTTACCAATACCGTTAAAAACACCTAAGGTAGTAAAGTGGAATTGCTGGTTACTTTCATAATTGGTAACCGTAAATTATTACAGGCTAAGATAAGATCAATATCGAATAATTATACTTTTGTATTTAAAGTACTTTATGAATACAGGACAGTTTTGTAACCGTCACATCTAGTAACTCAGAAGGGTTAAACGAATATCTGAGTTACTAGTCGGACAGCTTACGTGGTATTTATCTTTCGAATGAAACATAAGGAACAGACATCCCTTGTAATTACATGTTTTAACTCAGTATTTTCATAGCACAATCAAAAGAAGTAGTTATTATGTTATGAAGCTTTACGAGCTGAAATGGAAAGTAAATTAAATAGCTAAGATTATTAAAGTGCCCCTAACTGAGTTTTCTTTTAACTTTAGTAAGGAAAGAAGGCTTTAAATCACATAAAAGCTCCTTATTTTTATTGGTATCAGAGATAAATTGTGTCGCCCACTCTGTATTCTTTTGGTTACTCTGCTTCTTTGTAACTTGCTTACTAGGTATCTTACTCTTATCAATTTCACAGTTGACAAAGCTTGCTATGCTTTGTAATGAATCCGCTAAATTATTACAAACATTATCAAAATCCATTTCTATATAGTTACAACCATTAGCAGCTAAAGCATATCTCCATGAAGCGTTATCAAGAATAATACTTCGAAGTGATTCATCAATCTGATTGAAATCATACTTTGGATCATTACTTACCAGTTTTTGGCCAGAAATCCATCCACCTGTTTGGCTCGCTATTGATAGAGATACGGCCTGTTTCAATACATTTTCTCTAGATAACAAAATATAATATGCATCAGGGAAACACTTAAGTACATTTTCAAAACCGCCAAATTCCTTTATATGTGAATAATGTATTTTTATTCCGAACACTCCATTTGGCGATGTTCGCCGTCTTTTAAGCTCTGCTATCGTTTCTTCTAAGTCTTTAGTTTCTAGTTTCTTTTTCCATTCACTAAGGTTTGCAAGGTTGGCATATTCTAAAGGATAACCAAATGCATCCGTTTTATGTAGTGCATGGCCAAGCATATGACTGCCACACCTACCGGTAGACGCTATTATCAAAATTTTTGAAGGCGTTTCTACTCTCGGAAAATCATGTTCATTTGAAAATTGTTCTTCATATAAATTCATCTGTTCACCTTTATTATAATTGCATCGAAACGAAACGAGAGCCTCTATACGTGGTTTGCTTTAAGAAAAACAATTTATTTTTCATTAATTTAAACACAAAAAAATATTTACTAGAGTTACCTACATTAAAGACCAACGTGGACAAAAATCAATGTATTAAAGCAAAATCGTCACTAATAATATTTTATACAAAAAACGCTTGTAAGAATTACATTCGAACAAACTTTGATGAGGATATTTAGGCACAGAGGTTGACGGCTTCTACATGAAGCATCGAACAACAAACGGTATCTGTTATCTATTGTTCTAAAAAGAAAATTTACTTACTCCCCTTATAATTTTACAATAATAAACTCTCTTAAAAGTAGGAAATATCTATTGAACAACATTGGCTTAGGTTGTAAAGATTTCACTATCGCTGTCTACATTGGAAATAAACCTAATATGCTCGAATATCAGCAATTATCCATGATTTCCCCAGTAACATCACATGAGATTAATACCATTAATCAAGCTTGTGGTAATGGGTGGCGTAAAGTTTTTAATGTCTATGCTAAATTACTTTATACCCTTGATAATAAGCATTTTTCATATTCATCACTCGCACCGACTTGGCAAAAATATCGTGATAATTATTTACTGCAACCAAATTCTAAAACTGCTTTAGTATTTTCTCCCCCACAGCTATTTCAACATAAAGAATCACTGCATATTATTTGTGGAAAAACCTATGCTAAACATTTGTTAGCAACTAACCAGTTAACGGCTAATTTGTTTTGGTTAGATGACGAGTTTGCTATTGATAAAAAACAAAAGCTAATCGTATGTCCATATTTTGATTATAGACAATTATCGAATATTAAAATTGAAAAATTGGCTTGTTTACTAAGAGAACTAAAAGAAACTTGACTGCTTATCAGTTATTCATAAAATGTTAAATTGATGTATACTGAAATGATTAAAGGAGAAGATAATAAGCCTCATGATTAGGCAATCATAATATACATCACTTTATTATTGGAACTCATAATTGCCACATTTTAACAAAAAAATACTTTTATTCTTTGCAATATTCTTAACCTTTATTCCTTATTCTGTAATAACTCATTCCCTTAATGTTTCATCATCTAATTTGCTAGACTTTTCTTCACTTACCTTGCAAGCTATCAGTGTATTTTTTGTTGTATACAGCTATTTAGAGACTAAATCACGTTCATTAAAATTGTTCTGGAAGTTTTTCTCTCTCGCTATCATCGTTGATCTTATTTCAGGAATTATCTTTGCGGGTCAATTCCTTAACTCGTCACCAATACTGCAAGACTTTTTCTCATTATTCAGCTACTTTTTCATCTTACTTGCCATAGAAACTAACCCTCATCTTAGTGAAACTCCTCTCAACAAATATATTGCAGGCAGAGTACCTGCAATATTTTTTACCGTAACTTGTTTTTGTTATTTTGTTTTACTTCCAGAAGCGTTTTCAAATACTTTAGAACAACGATTTTCACCTTCAGCATTTTTTCATATAACAATAACAGGGCTTATTTTTATGAGGGTCATGGTCTGCTTTATTTTTTGCCGTGAAAAATTTTGGCTCGCTATTTATGGGCCCTTAGCCATTGCCTCAATGGTCTTAACAATTGATAATTTTAACTATTATTACCATATTCAAGAGCAAGCGTTCTATACTGATAGCTATATAAAAAGCTTGATACAGTTCATTCCCTATTGTGCTCTGATCTTTTCTGCGAGCGCATCATTAAACAATCAGAAACCGACCAAACCTATCGCAAAGGACACTTATCCAGAACTGTATATTCTATTATTGGTCAGTTTTCTATTTACTATTCATATTCTAGGTTTAGAAACTAATTCTTCCTATATAACAAATTCTTACTGGCAGTCTGTTGTTATCGCTATTTGGGGAGCAATCGCTTTTATTTTAGTCATTCTTATTGCTTTCAATAAAAGAAAGTATACCTTAGGCTTTAAAGAAAAAGTTTTTACTCAACAAAAAGAACATGAAGAGTTATCACAAAAAAATAATAATCTAATCAATTCAATCCTTAATAGTGAAGATAAAGCTATTGTTAATGCTTCTAACAACGCTATTTTAACTACGTCTGTCGACGGGAAAATTTTATCGTCAAATCCAGCGGCGGTTCAAATGTTTCAAAGTCTAGAGCATGAATTAAAAGATAGAAATGTCAGTAGCTTGTTTTCAACTGAAGATACAATGCATTACTTTTTTGACTTTAAAAGCAATGTTTATGCTCTGCAACGTCAAGATATTGGTATTTCAGTTGAATGTATCGCCCGTCGTACTGACGGCACAGAATTACCGGTACAAGCAGAATTGCAATGGGCAGATCGCAAAGAAAAACCTCTTATTGTTATTACCTTTATTAATTTAACCGCACGAAAATTAGCGGAAAAACAAACGTTAGATTTAAAAGATAAGTTTATCGCTAATATTTCACATGAGTTCAGAACACCTCTCACTATTATTAATGGCATTTTAGATCAATATTTATTAAAAGATCACAGCAAAGAAGAAGGATTAGAACTCACTGCCGCTAAGCGTAATGGCTTACGCTTAGTTCGTATGGTTGAGCAATTATTGGAGCTGTCGCGACTAACCGATAACCCTAAACTATCGTTATCTACTTTTAGATTAAGCCAATTAATGGCTATGCCTATAGATTCTTTTGCTCGCTTAGCTAAGCAAAACCATTTAAGTTTTGAAGCAGATATTTCTAATGAACTTTGGCTTGAGTGTGACCCGCAAGGGTTTGAAAAAATAATTTTCAACTTACTGGCTAACGCAATTAAATACACACCTGCTGGCGGAAATATAAAAGTTAGTGCTTATAAAGAGCAAGACAATATTATTGTGGATATAACTGATACCGGCATTGGTATTAATCAAGAGTCACAACATAAAATATTTGAACGTTTTCAACGAGCTGACGATGAGAAAAATCATGCCGTCTTTGGTGTTGGTATTGGTTTATCATTAGTTAAAGAATTAGTTAAAGCGCATAGTTGGCGAATAAATTTAATCAGTGAATATAATAAGGGCAGTAAGTTTTCTTTATCAATACCTTTAGCTTCGGCTGTAGAAATAGAAGCTCAAGTACCAATGAGCGTATCTGAAAGTGAAGTTTCTTCTTTGTTGTTAGAACAAAATACCAAGCTAACAAATACCAAAAATAATCTACATAATGTTGTCTTGGTTATTGAAGACAACCTAGATATGCAAAGTCATATTAAACGAGTTGTTGAGCAAAAACATCATTGTTTGTTAGCAACAAGTGGCGAGCAAGGTCTTCTAGTTGCTGAGGAGTATATTCCGGATCTTATCGTTTGCGATATTATGTTGACAGGAATTGACGGTTTTGAAGTACTTAAACAATTAAAAGATAATGAGCTCACAGCCCATATTCCCGTAATTTTACTTACCGCCCGCTCTGACCTAGAAAGCCGTCTTCACGGACTAAATTTACAAGCTGATGAATATTTAAGTAAACCTTTCAATCAACAAGAGTTATTGATTAGAATTGAAAATTTAATTGAAAATCGCAAACAGCTTCAGCAAAGTTATTTACATAAATTTCGTGATCATCTTAAAGAAGAACGGAAAGATAATTGCGTTAAAAAAGTTTCTCAGTTAACTACGAGCGAAACTATCACTTTATCGGTCGATGAAAAGTTCATAAATAAACTGGAAACGCTTGTAGCCAAAATGTATTTAGAAACAGATTTAGGTATTCAGCAATTAGCCAGTGGTATGGCGATGAGCGATCGTCAATTGCAACGTAAAATGAAAGTTATTCTTGGTACGACACCTAATAATTTTATCAAAGAGTTTCGCCTATCGAAAGCGAAAATACTTCTTCAAAATGGTTCTAAAATTGGCAGAATTGCTTTAGATGTCGGCTTTTCTTCACAAACCTATTTTGGCCGTTGCTTCAAAGAATCCTTTAACTGTACCCCAAAACAATATCAGCAACAATTGACTAAAAGTTGAAAGTAATATGTCTATCCTTGCTTCACTAAAATATTGTGCTTGAGTGTAGCTAAATTAACGTCTTGAATAACCTCTAAGTAGCTAAACGGTTGTTTTTTAGGCTCACATAAACCCAGCCAATCTATGGAATTATCTTCACTTGTTAGCTTTAAGCCAAGTTCAATCATGACACTCACTTGATCCCATGAAATATCCATAGGTTGCTCTCGGTTAAAAGGGTAAAAAGAATAAGCGATACTCATAGATATATTTTCGGCGAACTGTTTTTCAAAACGACTCGATAACCTTGCGGCTAACTCACTGGCATTATTTTCTTTCTCATAACCAATAACAGCAAATGTATCCTCTGACCAACGTACAACGAGGTCATCAGTATTACGGCTAAATAACAATAAGTCTGTTATATTAATAAGTTGACTATTACTAACATCAGTCTGTTCGTTCACTTGTACCATTAATACGTAAAGCCGAGGTAAGGTACTGCGCTGTATAGGTAAAATATTTTGATGAATCTGATTCATTAATTGGCTAGTTTGTTCAATATAAATGTCTAGATATCGGCGACTTCTCACCCCGGTTATTTTGTCTACTGTCGCCGATTTTTCAAGTAGTTTATTAGCCTGCTCAAGTTCAATGTTTTTTGACTGAAATTTTTGAGTCTTCTCTTTCACTTGTTCTTTAAGATAGCGTTTTTGTTGCTGCTCAACTAACAACTTTCGATTTAAAAAACGAGAATAAACTAATAATGCTAAAGCAACTGTCATGGCATATAGCAAATAGGCCCACCAAGTATTCCAAGGAGCCGGTTGAACAACAATATTCAGTGATAGACTGGGTTCGCTCCAAATATTATCGCTATTACCGGCAATAACCTGTAACTGATAAGTACCTGCAGGTAGGTTTGTGTAAGTTGCACGACGCGACTTCCCTGCATCTATCCACTCTTGATCGAAGCCTAATAAACGATATTTATAACGTGTTGATTCCGGATTTGCGTAATTTAATCCAACATATTCAAATGACACTAATTGATCGGTATGCTGTAACTCTAATGCCGATAATTCGGTTAGCGTATTATCAAAATTGATAGGCTCATTTAGCTTAAAAACATTCGTTAAACGTACCTCTGGTGCAAGTAGAGTATGGTGACTATTATCAGGTAACACAGTAGAAAACCCTTTACCCGCGCCAAAATATATCATGTTGTTCGACCCTTTAAATATCGAACCATGATTGTAATCTAGATCAACTAACCCATGACTTAAATCAAAGTGTTTAAAACTTTCTGTTTCAGGAGAGTAGCGTGAAACGCCTTTATTGGAACTCAGCCAAATATCACCAAATGTATCTTGAACCATGCCATAGACGGTTTGGCTTTTCATACCATCTTTGGTGTCGAAGAGTTTGAATTCAAACTTCTGTTTTACACGATTTTCGTAGCTTAATTTATTGAGCCCTGCGGCTTGTGTACTTACCCATAAGTTGCCACTCTCATCTAACAACATATACCATGCAAGATCACTAGAAATGCTATTTGGCTGGTTTTTATTACTCATTATTTGAATAAACGTATCTGATTTTGGATCAAAGCGATTTACCCCACCACCATAAGTTGCTAGCCAAATAATTCCTTGTTCATCTTCTAACAAATGTAAAATCGAATTATTACTGGGTCCAAGTTCAGG
>Ga0209292_1003390_pt1 | contig 17597 bp, 13 predicted proteins | sample GOMGulsemesocosm_2_FD_184634 | JGI IMG/M metagenome (GOLD analysis project Ga0209292, IMG submission 184634) | Methane-oxidizing microbial communities from mesocosms in the Gulf of Mexico - GOM9C Gulf of Mexico (SPAdes) (version 2) | ecosystem: Environmental > Aquatic > Marine > Cold seeps... | reverse complement strand
GCTTTGCAAAAAGTTCAGGAATGGAAGTGGTTATTGGCGATGAACTGAATAAAAATATTTTTGCTGGTAAAAATAGTGTCGGTAAAACATTAGAACTTGATGGTGAACTATTAACTATTGTCGGCGTATTAAAACCTTGGACTTTGAGACCGCTATTTTATCATGCCACTGAAGGAAGAGCGTTTAATTTAACCGATGATATTTACGCGCCCTTAGAAACGGCTATTGATTTAGGTTGGTCGATTCATGCAAAAAGTTCCTCTACAGACAGATATAAAAGTGTATCTTCCACAAGAGATCTTAATGTTTTTTATTTGCAAGCATGGGTTGAGTTAGAAAATAAAACTAAACAACAAGCTTTTCAAAGTTATCTAGATAATTACACGCAAATACTGAAAGATGCCGGAGATCACCCGTTAGATATTTTAAATGAATTACGTGATGTTAATGATTGGCTATTACAGCTAAAACTTGTTGATCAGAAAATATTAGCTTTTACCTTAGCATCAATATTATTTTTATGTGTTTGTATCTTTAACGCCAGTAGCTTGCTGTTATCACGTTTTCATTCAGCTAAATTTGAGGTGGGTTTGAGAAGAGCAATAGGAGCGAGCAATAAACAGATGTTGATGCAAGGTATCACTGAGAGTGTGGTTTTAGGTGTGATCGCAGGAATTATTTCGTTGTTATTGAGTTGGCTATTTTTAAAGCTTTCCATTAATTTTTTACCAGGTTTAGCTGATATTGCCGTACTCGAGCCTAGGTTATTAATTTTAGGTGTATTACTCGCACTAGTTACCTCTGTTTCAAGCGCTTTATACCCACTGTATAGAGCTAATCGTTATACTATTTCAGCCGAACTTAAATAAAACATTAAGGAAAATCCATGAATATTAAAGCACTCTTTAAGTCCTTATTGTTACGTAAATTTACGACCGGACTTTTAATTTTACAATTAGCTATAACGCTTGGTTTGTTAGTTAACAGTGCTATTTTAGCATTTGATGCTAAAGAGAAAGTATTGCAATCAACAGGGCTAGATATTGAAAATATCTTAGTTGTTTCTACTCACCCGACATCAGGGAATTATCGCGACTTAGATTACTTTCGTTCAATTTCGTCAGAAGATATGGTGAAGCTACGTCAATTACCGGGGGTAAACAGTGTTTCTGTTATCAATCAATTGCCAATATCCGCACGAGGAAATCATAGCAATGTCTACGACTTAGATAACCCAGAACAAGAAAATATAGATAGATATTTGAAAAATGTAAAAGACTTTCATATCGAAGAGCACTTGATTGATACTTTGGGCTTAACTCTTTTAGAAGGGCGCTTTCTTAATAGCGGTGACCAATTAGATTTCGGCAGCAAAGAAAAACATAATATCGTTATAACAGAGTCACTTAAACGAGCACTTTATGGCGATCAATCAGCGCTAGGTCAAGAAACAAACAACGGATTTATTGTCGGTGTTATAAACGATATTATGTTAAATCCAACGATACCATCAGACAAACAGTACGGCATATTTAGTAACACCGTCATGGAGTATATATTTGTGGCACGTTATTACGTCATAAATGTAGAACCAGGACAAATGGTTAATGTACGTAATAAGGTGAGTGATACTATTTTAGCCGTGCAAGCTGAAAGAGATATCTTCGAAGTTTTTACTATGGCAGAACGGTTAAAGCGCTTTTATCGTGATGACCAAGGTTTAGCTGATTTATTTATGTTGCTGTGTGGCTTAATGCTTTTTGTTACTGCGATAAGCAGTTATGCTTACTCACAATTTCATATTTCAAGACAAAAGAAGTTTATTGGTATTCGCCGAGCATTAGGCGCACGTAAAAAAGATATCTTATTGTATGTTCTGACCGAAAACTGGTTGGTTTATGGTATCGGTTGCATACTTGGTATTCTTGTTTCTTTCGGCTTTAATATTTTGTTAAGTCAGCATATTGTTTTGAGCAAACCCGATACTTTGTTGTTTCTTCTGGCCATTGGTATTATTTTTATTTCCGGTACTTTAGCAACGTGGTTGCCAGCGAATAGCACCAGTAATATTGCACCGGTTGTTGCAACTAAAACCGTGTAGAAAACGTTTTACAAGGATATATATGACCCAAGTTTTAGTGGTTGATGATAACCCTGATATTTTAGATGCGCTTGATTTATTACTAAGTTTGCATGGTTATGCCGTTAAAACGGCGATTAACCCTAAAGAAGCTGTGTTAGCTGTTTCTCGATACACTATCGATATAGTTATTCAAGATATGAACTTTGATCAAGGGATAACTTCTGGAAATGAAGGTAAATCTTTGTTCACTCAATTACGATCGCTAAAACCGGGTTTACCCATTATTTTGATCACCGCATGGACGCAATTAGAAACTGCAATAGAGCTGGTAAAATCGGGGGCTACGGATTATTTACAAAAGCCTTGGGACGATATTAAGTTACTCGAATTAGTTGAACAACACAAACCTAAGGCTGAACAAAAAGGGTCTCTGAATTCACAAGGTTTAATATATAAAAGTGCAGAAATGCAGGTTTTAATAGCAGATGCTAATAAAGTCGCTTCAGCAGATATTAATGTATTAATCACAGGGGCTAATGGCTCAGGCAAAGAAAAGCTTGCTGACCATATTCACCAACAATCGTTACGTCATTCAGCGCCTTTTATTAAAGTGAATATGGGGGCTTTACCCCACGAATTAATGGAAGCGGAATTATTCGGCGCAGAAAAAGGCGCCTTTACCGGAGCTAATCAAGCAAGAGAAGGGCGCTTTGAAGCCGCGCATGAAGGTACCTTATTTCTTGATGAAATAGGAAACTTATCGCTTGCCGGGCAAATGAAACTATTAAGGGTACTTCAAACCGGAGAATTTGAGCGGTTAGGTTCTAACCAAACAATAAAAGTCGATGTACGTGTATTAAGTGCAACTAATAGCAACTTAACTCAAGCAGTAAAGCAAGGTACATTTCGCGAAGATCTATACTATCGACTAAATGTTATTGAATTACATTTACCTTCTTTAAGTGCAAGAAAAACTGACATTATCCCTTTAGCAAAACACTTTATTGGCAATAAGTATTCTCTAAGTGATGAGGCTAAACAGTTCCTTATTGCAAATACATGGCAAGGTAACGTACGTGAGCTTGAAAACGCTTGTAAACGGGCAATGGTTTTTGCCGTAGGTGAAACGATTACTCAGCACGATTTTAAAGGCTTGATAAAAGAGTCTAAAATATGCAATGAAAAACAACAAATTGAAGAAGCATTAGTGCAACATGAGGGAGTGATAAAACATGCCGCTGACGAATTGGGTTACAGTCGCCAAGCCCTATATCGGCGAATTGATAAACATAAAATTGACGTGAAAAGCTTATGCTCATAGTGAAATTGATACTGATGAATTTGTTGTTTATCAGTGGTTTTTTATTGTTATTACCTGACTTTATATGGTTGTTTGTTTTCCATACACTGCTCATTATCATACTTGCCGTTATACAATTAAAGCGGGAAAAACAACTTCAGCAGAGAACGTTGCAAGCATTACTTGATGGTTTGAGAAACCTACAAGACGGTGATTTTTCTGTTAGTTTGACTGAGAATCTTCAGCAAAAAAGTAATGCGCAACAACACCAGCTGATCACGCTATTCAATCAAGTTACAGAAAAGTTGCGAGAAGAAAAACAAACGCTTTACCAACGAGAAATGTTGTTAGACAAGGTCGTGAATGCATCAGATGTTGTTACTGTGCTTATCAATCACAGAAACACAATTATTTTTACTAATAAGGCTGCACAACACTTTTTTGACTCTGCTAAGTTACTCGGTCAGGATTGGCTAATATTACTTGAACAAAAAATGCCTGACTTACTGCAACACCATGATAAAAACAATGCGATTATTCAATTGCAGATCAAAGAGTCGATAAATTATTTCGAATCCTCAGCAGGTTTACCCCAACAAGAGCAAACAGAACAAAGCTGGCATTTATCTCGAAATCAATTGAAATTACACGGTTCAAGCCATCAGTTAATATTACTTAAGCCGATTACAAAAGAACTTCAGCAACAAGAGTTGCAAACATGGAAAAAAATAATAAAAGTTATAAATCATGAACTGAATAACTCAATCGCTCCGATCAGCTCTATGTGCCATAGTGGCCTTGTTTTAGCTGAAAGGCTGGATGAACCTCAATTGAATCGAGTGTTTAATACAATTTCCGGGCGAATAAAAAAACTATCAAAATTCATTCAAAGTTATAGCCAATTAGCACGACTCTCTATTCCTCGTAAGCAAGCTTTTGATATTGTAAATACAGTAACGCAATTACAAGAACTCTATCAGCTCGAATTAATAAGCTCAGACACTCTACTAATGTTAAATGCTGATGAAGGTCAGATTGAACAGTTGCTTATTAACTTACTTAAGAATGCTAAAGAGTTCTCTCCTGAAAAGGCGACACAACTAAAGTTAAGTACCCAAGGGGAGAAACTAAGTATTATTATTCGCGATTATGGACCAGGTATGGGGTTAGATGTGATGAAAAAAGCGTTTTTACCTTATTATTCCACCAAGACAGATGGCAGTGGAATAGGCCTAAGCCTTTGCCGTGAAGTCATTGATGTTCATCAGGGGACGATCACCTTAAATAATCATTCTGAGGGAGGTTTACAAGTGATTATCTCACTTCCTTTAAAGGATGATTTATAAATTTACTGACCGTTTTAATATTAAAGACGTTACAGTTTAAACTGGACTTTGAAGATAGTTACTTTTTGATTTATAGCTGATTATTTAAATACCTAGTCTATATTTATTTAAGCAACAACCGCCAAAAGGTGATTGTTAATATCAGAAAAGAATGCTTTCTATCAGTATTTAACTTACTAACAATGCGGCATTTCAATAATAAACCGAGTCCATTGACCTTCATTGCATTCGAAACGATACTTAAAGCCATGATTATTTAAAATTTCTCGAGTAAGCATGAGTCCAACCCCTTGACCATCTACTTTATTAGTATAAAAAGGTTGAAACAAATGACTCTCGTCGATGGAGCTTAGCGTGCCCGCAGAGTCTTCTATACTTAGCACGACTTTGTCGGAATCATTTGTGATATTTATTGTTATTGTTCCATCATTTTCAATTGCTTCGTATGCATTTTTAACCACATTAATCAGCATCTGTTCAAACTGATGACTGTCAATATTAACAATAAATTCTGTCGACTCAAATTGCTCATCCCAGCTTATGCTGCGTTTTGCACATTGTTGACTAAACATGATCTGAGTTGATCTTATCAAAGGAATAATATCTGTGGGTGTACAATGTGGAACGGGTAAATGGACCACATCAGCCAAACGTCGCATGAAAGCCGATAGATTATAGTTTCTGTCAATGACCACTTTTAATGCATTACTAAAGTCATCTCGGTCTTCGCTGTTCATCTGTAAACAATATTCCTGACAAGCTTCTAGCAAGCTATTGGTCGCCCCAATAGTATTGTTTAATTCGTGGCTGATCATACGGATCAAGGTTTCATAGGAGTTACGATCGCTAGCATGTAGCTCTTCAGTTAACTCTGTTAGCTGCATGAAGTTACGTTTAAATCCTCGGTCATAAAACTGCGAGCTTTGTACTCGAAAACGGCGGCCATCTACCAGGTTTATAATCGACGATTCATGCTGTTGTTTAACAATGGCACTTGCCAATAATGAATCGAGTTGTGCTATTAACTGTCCTTTAGCTTTCTCTTCCGTTATCGTTAACATTCCTGCGGCAGCAGCATTGATATTAGACACTTTAAAGTCAAAATCGAAAATAACGATACCGATTGGTGTAGCCTGTAATAATCGGTCGAAAAACCCACGTTGCTCGCCAAGTTTTAACTGCTCCTGCTGCAAGTGTTCTAACATACTGTTATAGGAGCTCACTAAAGCGTCCAACTGTTTATCACCACTCTTTGGAAAGCGAATAGATAAATCTTTTTCCGCCAATAATTGCTGGCTACTTTCTACAAACTCCATAGGTAACATGGCGCGATTAACCAGCATAAAACTCAGTGGAATGAAAAGTAGAAATAAGGCTTCACAAAGGTAGAACATTAATAGTTCATCTTTTAGATAAAAGTAAGCAGCAAAAACGGCAACCGTTATTACGAAGAGTGATAATAGCAGGTAAATTTGATGCTTTAATTTCAAACGATGATCCCGTATTTTTCCATGCGACGATACAAGGCTTGTCGTGTTAAACCTAGGTTGTTAGCGACTTGCGTGAGGTTTTGATTATATTGCGCTAAAGATTGTTTTATCATGTTTTTTTCCATTTCTTCTAGAGTCATACTGCCAACTGGAAGTACTTTTGAAGAAGGGGATTTTGGTTCGCTAATATGTTCTGAGTCGGTAAATGACTGCACGTCTAATTTGTCATTGTCGTTTATCAGTACTGCACGCTCTATCGTTTGTGTAAGTTGTCGAATGTTCCCTGGCCAGTTCTGCTTAGTTAACCACAACTGCGCATCTTCAGTTAAACTTACTGTATCCATACCATAGCGCTGACAAACCTGAGTTAAGACATGCTGCGCAATTTCAGCAATATCACCACGGCGTTCTCTTAATGGCGGTAATGTTATGGTGATCAAATTCAATCGATATAATAAATCTTCTCGAAACTGATTTTCGGCGATTAACTGCAGAAGATCGCAATTAGTTGCGGCGACTACTCTAACATTACATCGACGATTGGCTGAACTACCGACCGCTTGAAAGGTTTGATCTTGAAGTACTCTGAGTAACTTTACCTGACTAGACTTGTCCATATCACCAATTTCGTCAAGAAAAATAGTGCCATTGTCTGCCATTTCAAATCGTCCAGTACGATCAGATTTTGCGTCGGTAAAAGCCCCTTTTACGTGGCCAAACATTTCACTTTCAAATAAGCTACCAGGAATACCACCTAAATTAACTTTAACCATAGCTTGTTGTTTTCTTGGTGAGTTTTGATGAATAGCATTGGCGATAAGTTCTTTACCTGTACCACTTTCGCCCAAAATCAACACCGAAGCATCAGTCGCTGCAATACGCCCAATGGTAGTCAAAATCTGTAGTAATTTTTCGTCTTTACCTATAATCGAAGAAAATTGATATTTTTGATCTAAAGCTTGTCTGGTAAGTTCTTTCTTCTGCTGATTTTGTTTATTTACTCTCAGATCTAACGCGGTAGCAACAACTTGTAATAATCGCTGGTTGCTCCAAGGCTTATTAATGAAGTCGTTAGCGCCTGCTTTTATACCCGAAACAGCCAGATCGATAGAACCCCAAGCGGTGATCAAAATAACCGGTATGTCGGCATTTTCTTTGCGAATATTTGCCAGTAGCTCCATACCTTCAGCGCCAGACGTCTGCCGAGAATAATTCATATCATGAATGATCAGCGCAGGTGTATGCTCTTCCATAAACTGCAAAGCTTGCTCAGGCGTATACGCGGCAATCGGTATATAGTTGTTCTTCTTTAATAAAAACGACAATGTACTGATCACTGATTGATCGTCATCTACAATAAGTATTTTTTCTTTGCTGATTTTAGTCATTTTTATGTTTTATCATTTTGCTTGTTGCTTAAATTAAAGTGGCCGAAACCACTTCTCCCTGATTGTTATTTACCGATTATTCGTAATGCAAAGCATCTGCAGGTAAACAACGGGTGGCGATTAAACTTGGGTAATAAGCACATGCTACCGATAATAACATGATGATCACAGTGCTAATGCCAACTGACTGAAAAAATATACCCCAAGTTAATTCTTCAATAACGCCAGCAATAGGAATTTGTATAGCAATTAAAAAGCCAATAGCTATCGCCATTAAGGTAACGACTAATAATTCAAATATAATTTGCATCTGCACCATGGTAGCCGTTGCCCCCATCGCGCGTCGCAATCCTAATTCCTGAGTACGTCGTGTGACATTTTGCCATAATACCCCGAGAAGACCGAACGCAACCATTAACATTAAAAATAGCGCGATAACGGTGGGAATCATACGGGCGACCATGCCATTACTAATATGCTCATCTCTGAGTTGCACCCAAGTACTGACTTCGAACTGCCAATTGGGGGCACTTTGATGCAGTATTTTTTGTAACTTCTCTTCAAAAGCACGTGGTGTGCCCGGTTTAACCCATATATTAATAGCACGAAAGAAACTCCTAGGATCGTTTAAATCCGTACGAAAAATAATATAGTTTCCTACTGGCGAAAATTCACCCAATTGACGAAAATCCTCAAATACACCAACAACTCGCACTTTTCTTTCTTCATCGTAGTTGAAAACTTGGTTGATGGCATCTGCTTTACCAAAGATATTATCTTTCAATAGTTTATTTATGACCACCGATCTAATCGTTGGATCGCTATCGCTCTCATTTAACCAACGGCCAGCCAGTAATTTCATGCCCATTGCAGCAGGACCACCATCAGTCATTGAATTGCGTATAACAAAAACTTCGTCACTTTCAGTTTGAATTGTCGTTGATGACCTAGCCTCGATAAAAGGAGGGTAATACGTGGTATGCGCATCTTCCACTTCAGGCAATTGTGATAACACCTGCAAAGTTTGTTTAGCTGTGGCAACTATTTTCGCCCTATCTTCAATGTCAGGTTCGAACTGTATCGACCAAGTGTTATCGAACTCAAAGCCTAGTGGTGCGCTATAAGTCAGGTAACTAACCCTAACAAAAGCGACCACAGCAAGTAATACGATAAATGCTACTACTATCTCTATTATTATCAAACTATTGGCCCGCTTACGTTGCCACATCATTTTAAATATATGTCCGAACATTAGATAGCTCCTTTTAATGCTTTAATTGGATTCATACGTGACATTTTCCAGGCAGGATAAACCCCAGAAAGTATGCCAAAAAATAAAATAACCGACACTGCGGCAACCAAGATTCTAAAATTAATTTCAAAGCTATGAAATGGCACCACGCCGCTAACCGAAATAAAATACATGCTAAGTAAAGCAAGTGCGAAACCAATTACGCCACCAATGCAGGTTATAATAATATTCTCTAGCAAAAATTGAGTAATAAGATGACTAGAGCGAGCGCCAAAACTTTTGCGAACACCTATTTCAGAAGATCTTTCCAAGATACGACTGATATTTAGATTAATTAAGTTAATAGTTGGCAACAGCATAAACAAAACCATAGTAACGATTATTCCTATCATGAGTTCTTTTGTTTTCGGCGGAGTATCCATATCCCCGCTAAATAATCGGGCTACTTGTTCAAACTTACTATTTGCACTGGAAACAACGGTAGGCCATCTCTTGGGATCCGGATGCTTATAAGCAGCGAGTCGTTTATTAAATTCGCTTTTCATAGCCGGAATTTGTTCAACGTTTTCGGCCATAATGAGTCCCATGAATCCGCCCATTGCTTGCTTGGTAAATGCAGTTGAATCGTTGGCGAATAAAGGTATCCAAATATCCGAAGATGCATTCCAGTGTAAAAGTGAGACGTTCTCTACTACGCCAATGACTTGGTAATTCTCCCCGCCAACCGAGAGAGACTTACCCAAGGCGGAACTTTCATCGAAATATTGACGAGCTGTATCTTCGCTGATCACAGCTAAATGCTGACCTTGTTTAGCTTCTATTTCACTAAATGGTCGACCTTCAATAAAGTCAAATTGTAGGATTTTCCAATACTGACTGTCGGTGCGTTTTAATTGTGACTTAATACGTTTGCCGTTTCTAAACCCTGCAACTTCACTTTTTGTACTAAAAATACTGGTCAATTTTGGAGTTTTCATTGGTTTAATAACCGCATTAAGAAATTGGTAACCTGGCTGTTCTCGTCGATTACTTCTTCCATTAGCTGCTGTAATACTCATTTTTTCGACGGCTAAATAACGGTCACTGTTTCGTTCAGCCCCCGGAGGGTGGATAATGTTTTCGACTAAGCTGGTCACTAGCAAAATAACCATTAAGGTCACTGAAATGCAGAACAAACTAATAAAGGTATAAAATTTTCTGCGTTGTAATACTTTTAAGGCCAATAAAATATAGACACGTAACATAGATTGCTCCCTAGCTCACCAATTGTCCGTCGAATAACCGGATAATGCGCTCGGTACGTTGAGCTTTTTCATCATCATGAGTAACCATAACTATCGTGGTATCATCTTTCTTATTTAGATCATGCAAAATGGCCATTATTTCGTTACCCATAGCACTGTCCAAGTTGCCTGTAGGTTCATCGGCTAGTAAAATTTTAGGCTTACCGACAATTGCTCTGGCAATAGCGACTCGTTGTTGCTGACCACCCGATAACTGATTAGGGAAATGTTTGGCTCTTGCATTTAAGCTTACTTTGTCAAGGGCCTCTAGTGCTAAGCGACGACGTTCTTTGGCCGAAATTTTTCGATACAATAACGGTAATTCAATATTATCCAATACGCTTAAATCATTGATAAGGTGGAAGCTTTGAAAGACAAAGCCGATTTTTTCGTTTCGTATTGGCGCAATGCTTTTATCGTTATAACTTTCAATTTTTTGCTCATCAATATAAATTTGTCCTTCACATGGTTTATCGAGTAAACCGATAATATTCATTAAGGTTGATTTTCCGCAACCCGATGGACCCATAATAGAAACAAATTCCCCTTTTTTAATGTCTATGGATACATCGTTTAAGGCGGTCGTTTGAATGGTATCGGTACGATATGATTTTATTCCACTTTCTATTTTTATCATTTGTTTTATCCTAATAAAGTACTTGTTAAATAGTAGCTAAATGCTAATTAATTTGAATGTTTGCTAAGTGTTGGTATTCACTGATATCTGAAATAATCACTTCATCGCCTTGTTTTAAACCATCAACGATTTCTATGTATTGGGCATTACTCATTCCTGTAGTGATTTTTCGTTTCGTGGCACTGTCTTGATTAACAATGAAGACTTCCTGTAAGCCACCACCGTTAAAAGCGATACCATTTTTAATCCTTAAGCTTTGTTGTTTTTGAGCCGTAATAACTTCTAGTTCCAAACGAAGGTTAGGTCGAAGTTTTGAAATATCTGGCTCGTTAAAGTCTACTAATATCTGCATAACGCCGTCAGTAACGGTAGGTAGCACTCTAGTTAATGTACCGACACTATTACCGCTGGGTAGCTTGATTTTAACCTCAAGACCGTTTGATAATTGTTGTGCATAATAATCAGACAATGTGCCTTCAATACGGTAACTTTTAAGATTGGCCACTTTTGCTAAGGTAAGGCCCTGAGTTACGTTTTGTCCGGTTTGATCTAACACTTGCGTTAAAATACCGTCATAAGGTGCCCTTACTTCACACTGAGCGAGTAATGCTTGTTGTGTAGCCAGTTGATGGGTAAGAATTTTCTTTTCTAGTGCTATTTTTTCGAGATCTATTTTGATAAGGCCGCGAATGTCGTTTACTTGCTCTTTCAATTGGCGTAATTCTATTTGGGTTTTTTCTACGGTAAGCTTGGCCGTATCAACATCAAAATCAGAAACAATGTGCTTTACCTGTAATTGAAGGTACCGATTGAGGTGAATGTTTTGACCTCTTAAATCGACGTTCAACAGTTCAATACGACTCTGTAGGGCTCTAACATCTTTAGCTTGCTGCTGTTTAAGGCGATCTATAGCGACTCCTTTTAGTTGTATCTGGTCGTGTAGGCCGTTAACTACCAGCAATATTTTACTATTATTAAGTTCCATTATTATGTCGCCAGCTTTGACTTGAGCACCTGCTTTTAGGAACACCTTAGAGATTTCTGTTTGCAAAGGACTCGATATTTGCTGCTCAAAGCGCGGCACAACAATGCCCGAGGCTATAACACTACTACTGACTGGGCCTTGTTCAACGAGAGCTAACTGAATAGTATCGCGCCCAACAGCCGGAGAAATCATGTATTGAATTACGTAAAGTAAAACGATAGCAATAAAAGTCCACCCCATGAACTTACCGACTTTACGTCTTTTTTGTACATTTAATGTTTTGTTGTCAATAATGGAGTCCACTTTTTAACGGCCTGTATTAATAATATTTACATAGGCTATTACAAAATTGATACCAACTTTTCAAAATTCGCTTTATGTTTTTTAATCTCCTGTATTTAAAGGGATTGTTGTTGTTATTTTCTTGTTTTTAGAAAGTAAAAATTTAATTTTCATTTAAACTTTACCGACCGATATTAACCTTGGGTGTACGAATTCGGACGGTTGAAAAATTGTTAACAAATAGATATGTTTTTACAAGATGAAAAAGCTAATGAATAGATAGATAAACTTAACCATTTTAAAACCCCTAGGCATTTAAAGTGCTTACTTTTATTCTGAATATAATGTAGGTGGGGTAATAAATAATTTCCTCTTTAAATCGTTTGCTCACTCTTTTATGAATTACCATAGAAGGGCTGTTATTAATGGCTACATATATTGTCATCCACATTGCTATTTTATGATGTATTCTTTTCTCATTTTGCATTTCTAGATTGCGAAACTTCCGATTTTTTAATGCTTATTTAAAATAAACCTATCGTAAGTCACTAAAAATTAGAGTTATTGTTTTTGGCGTATTTATTGCTCTTTACATAATAAGAAGTTTTATCTTGAGGGAAATTCATTATGTTAAATTCAGCTAAGAAAAATACAGTTAAAGGATTAATTCTTGCCTTTAGTCTTATCAGTGCAGCTTTACACGCCCAGTCTTTTACTGAATGTCCCGCGGAAGCCTTTTTAATTCAGGATAAATTAGCAAACTTGTATAGTGTCCAGTTAGCTACAGGGTTTTACGAGAAGTCGTCACCTGCTGACTGGAATCAGCAAAAGATGAATGCATTAGCATTCAGTGTACATGACCGCTATTTATACGCATTCAATTATTACTACGGCACTATTGTACGTATAGGTGCAGATTTTCAAGTAGATCCAATACCATTAACTAATCTTCCTGATAAAGGTTTTTATGTTGGCGACATTTCAGTTGATGAAAATGTTTATTATTTATATCGCCCGGGCGCTAATTATGGCTTGTTTCGCGTTTCATTAGACGAAAGCAGTGCAGATTATTTAGATCTTATAAACGTTGTTAACGGAACAACCCTCAATCTCGCTATATACGACTTAGCCTTTCATCCTGACAATGGCTTTGCTTATGCGGTAGACCGATGGGGCAACCTTTGGGAAATCGATGTTCAAGCGGGAACTTCTATCAAACTTAGTAACGTAGGAGAGTCTGGCGTATTTGGTGCCGTTTATTTTGATGTTACCGGTAATTTATATATTAGCCGAAATAATGACGGTAATATTTTTAGGATTAATATTAATTGGGATTATCCTGTTGCTGAGTTTTTTGCGTACGGACCTTCTTCTAGTAACAATGATGGCGCGCGATGTGCGCTTGCTCCTATTATTTCTCAAGACTCTCCAACAACCGACTTTGGTGACGCTCCTGACACTTACGGCTCTAGTATAAATAATAATGGAGCTCGTCATGATGTGGGTGATGGTACTTTATTCTTGGGGGCGATCGTAGAGAGCGAGCCTAATGCTTACGCTGATAATGGCTCCGAATTAGATGACAATGATGGCATTGACTTTGTTACCGGTATTGAGGCGGGGAAAACCGCGATTGTTGATATTACGTCTTCAGCTGACGGTTATGTTAATGCTTGGCTCGATTCTGACAAAGATGGCGAATTTGATGCGGATGAGCAAATTATTACGGCAGAGGCGGTTACTGCAGGTAGTAATATTGTAGGCTACGACGTACCCACTTGGGCTGAAACAGGTACGACTTGGACACGATTCAGATTAAGTTCAGAAGCTTCTTTATCGCCGATTGGAGGTGTTTCTGATGGCGAAGTAGAAGATTACTCAATTGATATCGCTGAGCAAAACGTAACAGCTTTGCATTACCCATCTTCAGATACATGGGCTACGTTGGCATTCGAAGATAATTGGCCACTTGTTGGCGATTACGATATGAATGATTTGGTTGTGCATTACCGTTTGTCATCTTACGACGTAGAGGGAAGGTTAATGCGCGTTAAAATAGAAGGGGAGGTTGTTGCTCTTGGAGCGTCATACCATAACGGCTTTGCCTTTCGACTTCCTGGGTTATTAAGTAGCGAAGTTGATACTGGTCGTTTAATTTTCAAAATTAATGGTGTTGAGCAGAGTGTTACGCCACTTGAAGCGAATAAAGATGAAGCGATCTTTATTATAGCCAGTGATCTATGGGATTTTGTAACAGAAGGAGAGAATTGCAAATTTTATAGAACTGAAGCGGGTTGTGGTTCAAATATTCAAATGACATTTTCATTAGAAATACCTCTGGAAGCCAATATAAGTAAAGCCGATGTGGCTGACTTCCCTTATGACCCCTTTATTTTTGCCTCTGATGGTCATGAAAGAAACTATCTATTTGGCGAAGCACCGGGAAGGAGGTTTGAAATACACTTGAAAAATCAAGCTCCGACAGAAGCCTTTCAAACAAAGTTTTTTGGCCGTGGAGATGATGCTTCAGATGCTGATAGCGGGGAGTACTTTATAAATGCTAACGGAATGCCATGGGCTATTAATATTCCTTACGAGTGGAAACACCCCGTTGAGTATATGGATATTAAATATGCTTATCCAAATTTTCATAGTTTCGTCACGTCTTCGGGCGTACAAAATACAGATTGGTTTACGACTGAGAAAAGCGCAACAAATAATGTATTTAAACAGTAAGGAGAATACCATGAGACATATTAATATTACGGTAATATCTATGATGAGTGTATTACTAGTGGCATGTGGTGGTGGAGGTGGAAGTAGTGCCTCTTCGACTCCTGAGCCAGTTGTCGCAGTAGTTGATGATCCTGTAGTCGTTGTTGTGGTCGAGCCAGAACCTGATCCTAATATAATATACGATACAACGGCAGAACTTGTGGTAGCTAAATCGTTTCTTATTGAGCAGGAGTATGACTTGTCGATAAGCTATAAAAATGATAATAATCGTAACGTTTATTTATCGGTATGCACTGAGTTTAGCGAAGAAGAAAGTGGTATTAAAGTCAATTATAATAGCTGTTTACTTCGCACCTCTATTGAAAGCAGCTTTGCTGGTAAGTTGACTGTAGCAAACGATAAAAATCGTTTAGTAATGGCAATTTGGTATTTAGATGACATTAAAAATCCGAGATTTGAACTTTGGGAAAATGACATTGATGCAAAGGGCGATAAAAAGTTTGAAGTTAATTAGTTTATTGTTAATCATTTCTCAGTTAAAAGTAATAATGCCTGTGATGCTATGATTCCTGTTTAATTGTGGATTTTCACACATTACGATCCTTCTTGAATCACATTTTCTGGGCCGTACTAAATTGGGAAAAATAATTAAAGCTCTTGAATCAAAGTCGTGAAAAAATTTCACAAATCGCAAAAAAATAATGATAACTGAGTGCGCATTGGAGACATTAGCTTTAAAGTGTTTGCCATATATTTTGTAATGCTTATTTGGCCGTAAGAAAAATGAAAGTTTATTTGAAAGTTATTTTTTGCACGCTTTCACCGGAGAAAACGGGATAAAAACATGCTTTCTCCAAAACCTAATCAAAGGAAACCAATAAGTACTTGATATAATAACAATATAAGGGTAGGTTTTATTTCAATTATAAAAAACTAGACGGTTAATTTCCTGTAGAAAAAAGGGTTTTTGCCAGTCTAATAAGCTGTTATATGTAAATGGAGTTTGCATCATGGGCAGGCATAAAGATTTAAAATCTAAACCCAAAAAGAAGCGTTTTTTCCCGCTACGTTTTGGTGATGCAGTAAGAGCTGTTAAAGATTTAAATTTACTTCAATATGATGAAAGTCGTATAGCTATTAAAATGGAAAATACCGAAGGGGAATTTAATTGTGGTTTCCCATTGTTCGATTTGGTGCCAGAAGAAGATCTTGTTTTATTCTCTTTAGAAGATACCTTTGATTCAGAGCTTACAAAGAAAGCTACCATGTTAGCATTATCAAAATTAAGTAAACTAAAGGGTAAACCTAAAGATAAATTTCATAGTTCCTATTTCTGTGCTTACATATCATTAAAAAATGAGGTCATTTTAACTCGTGTAGATATGACTAGTAAGTTAAAGAAATACAGAGGTGATGACAAACTAAGTAATGCTAGATATGTCGGTAGCTCTACTAAAGAAATTGAATTGGATAAATTTTACATATAACAAGCTATTCAAGACGGACGCTGATCCTCCCCCGATAAAACGGACACCAAAATCTAACTAAAGATGAGGTGTATTATGCCCAAGTACAATAATCCAAGACGAACTTGGAAGTATTCAAATGACTTTAAAGTTAACGCTATTCAATTAAGTTTTGTTGTCGGCGTCACAATCAAAACAGTCGCTGAAAAACTCGACATCCACCCGTTTATGCTGTCACGATGGCGAAAAGAATATCGTGATGGAATAATTGTGGCAGATAAACGTAAAAAAGTGGCTGGTCAATCAAAAGCGAAAAGAGTACTGACAAAAGAGCAACAACTTGAACGCGAAAATAAGCAACTCAAGGAGGAGCTGTACATCCTAAAAAAGTGGCAACGGTTTGTTGCCGAGGAACATCAGGCCGATATCGATTCATCGAAAAACTCAGAGCAGACATAAAGGTCACTAGATTACTGAAGTTTTTTGATGTTTCTAAAAGTGGCTATTACGATTGGAGAGAACGACAGCCTAGTGCGAGAGCAATAGAAGATATAAAGTTGAAAGAAAAAATCCAGCAAATATTTACAGAAAACAAAGGTAGGTATGGAAGTCCTCGTATTTTTAAAGCACTGCTAAAAGCGGGTTACCATATCAGTAAAAGGCGTGTGGAGCGCTTATACCGTGAACTTGGATTGGTTGCTCGTGTTGTACTCGTGACCTATCGTTCGGCGGGCATAAAACGATTTTTAGCGGCAGGGGAAAACTTACGACCTGATGGTGAGGTGCCCAACGCTATAGATAAGGTTTGGGTTGCCGACGTTACTTATCTAAAAGTGAAAGGCGTTTGGCGCTATTTGTCAGTGATAATGGATTTATATTCACGGCGTATTATTAGCTGGAGTTTGGATAAAAACAGAACGATGGAAGTCACAAAACGGACACTTAACAATGCGATAAAAAAACGAAAGCCCCAGGGGAATTTGATGTTGCATACAGACAGAGGTGTTGAGTATCGAGGCCAAGTTTATCAAAAAACATTGAAAAGAAATGGGATTGTTCATAGTTTAAGTCGAGCAGGAAAATGTACGGATAATGCGCATATGGAATCATTTTTCCATTCAATGAAAGCGGAAGTTATCCGCGGTAATGTGTTTAAAAGTGACAAAGAATTACGCGGAACGCTTGGCAGTTACATTAACAAATACTACAATGCTTTGAGGCTGCATTCAGGCATAAGCTATTGTTCACCAATAGAATATGAAGCTATAGCAGCATGAAATAAAATGTGTCCGTTTTATCGGGGGTAGATCACTTTTAACAGTTGGTTAGGTTCCGCTTCGCTTCACATT
>Ga0209292_1003386_pt1 | contig 17612 bp, 13 predicted proteins | sample GOMGulsemesocosm_2_FD_184634 | JGI IMG/M metagenome (GOLD analysis project Ga0209292, IMG submission 184634) | Methane-oxidizing microbial communities from mesocosms in the Gulf of Mexico - GOM9C Gulf of Mexico (SPAdes) (version 2) | ecosystem: Environmental > Aquatic > Marine > Cold seeps... | reverse complement strand
GTGTCTCTCAATTCGTCCGTTTTGGCCTTGAGTACGCAACAGTGTGCGACGAAATGGTCGACTCATTGCGGTTGACGCTTAATCCCGAGAAAAGCATGGTCGACGAGCAACTATTACCCCGAAAAGGCGATGTTGTGACGATAACTCAAGGTATTTACCAAGGTCTTGAGGCAATTTACCAAACTAATGATGGTTTAGAACGCGCCGTACTGCTCATTAAAATGATAGAGCAGCAAGCAAAACTGTCGATAGACAATAAAGACTTTAGCTTAAGCTGTTAAAGTAAGTAGCTAGCGTCACAACAGGGAAATATTACCTGTCTAAAAATAAGAAATATGGCAAATGGGGAGCCACTACCCTAGGGCGGTAGCGTACCTGAAATACGATATAAATTGAATTTCCGCACGGATTTCACGTTTTTGTATCATTATTTACCATTTCTTTAACAATATTATATTCATACTCTGTTAACGCCTTGTTATTCTGCTAAAGTAGAGCGTTACATTTTTAATTTCGGAGAAAGTGCAGTTGAACATTCGACAAATCTTGTTAAGCACGGTTCGCATCGCGGCGGTTTTAACCGCAACAACAGCCGTTGTACCGTCTATTGCCAATGCAATAACGCCCTCACCGGCGATGATCGAACAGTTAAAACAACTGCCTAAATCAGAGCAACAGCGTTTATTGAAACAATATGGATTATCTTCCGATGTTCTGAATACGCAATCGACGGCAGCGCCGCTGGAAACACCGCAATTAGTCGAACAGCGCAATACCGAAGCTGAAATTGATAGCACGCAACAAGAGCTTGCCGAAGCAAAATTAACGCTCAAACCTTATGGTTATGACATGTTTTCCGGGCAACCATCAACCTATGCGCCAGTGAGCGACATCCCTGTCCCAGCTGAGTATTTAATGGGGCCTGGCGATACCGTTAATGTCCAAATCTACGGTAAAGATAATGAAAGCTATTCGTTAACAGTTAGCCGCAATGGCACTATCGATATGCCAAATGTTGGGCCAATTAGCGTAATGGGCTTAACGTTTGAAAAGCTTCAACAGCAATTAAGCGCACAAATTAATGAGCAACACATCGGTGTTAAAAGTAACATAAGCCTTGGTGAACTCCGTTCTATCAGAATTATCATTGCTGGAGAAGCCTACAAGCCAGGTTCCTATACCATCAGTTCATTGGCTACCATCACCCAAGCATTATTTGTTTCTGGTGGCGTCACTGATATCGCGTCATTGCGTAACATTGAGTTAAAACGCGCAGGTAAAACCGTCACCACATTTGATCTATACGACCTTCTTATGAAAGGGGATGCTAGCAACGACGTGCGACTTCGCTCGGGCGACGTGATCTTTATCCCAACAGTCGGTGCCAGAGTTCACGTTAAAGGTGAAGTGAAGCGTCCTGCAATTTACGAATTAAAGGGCCAACAAACAATCGCCGATGTTGTTAAATTAGCGGCTGGTACTAAACCAAATTCATACCCGAAGGCGAGTGTGCTAGAAAGCCACAGTAGCAATAATTTACCAACCTTAATTAATATTGATTTGACCACAACACAGGGCCGTCAATACGTTGTTAGTGACGGTGACGTCTTAGTCGTTCAATCAACCACTGAAAAAATACAAGACCAGATCATCCTCGCTGGTGCATTAACCCGGCCGGGTTATTACCAATGGCGCAGTGGATTGAAAGTCAGTGACTTAATTCAATCACAATGGAGTGATTTAAAGGGCGCAGTTGACCTACAATACTCATTAATCGCCAGAGAAATAAACCTACAAGGCGATATCGAAATATTACAGTTTAGCCTCGCGAATATATTCGGCGACCTCAACAGCCGAGACAACATTGAATTAGCAGCGCGCGATACATTAATTGTCTTTAGTCAGCATGAAGAGTTAAAAATTGAGTCTAGAGAAGAAGGCCGAGACAACAACCTGATTGAGGATGACCAAAGCGAAAGTCTTTCCAATTTATACAGCGACAAACGATTGATCGCGAAAAGTGGTGACTACACCCGCCGCGAGTTACTAGGACCTATTTTAGCTAAATTAAAGGGCCAAGAATTGTATAATGGCACGGTTAATGTTGCGTCTATTTCGGGGGAAGTAAGATTTCCTGGTGAGTATCCAATCTCACAAAACACTAGGTTAAAAAGTTTGCTCATTGCGGCGGGTGGTCTAAAGGAAAGTGCCTATATTAAGCAAGCCGAACTAACAAGCTTAGTGATTGACCCAACACTTGGGGCAAGTGTTCGTCACACTAATATCGACTTAGAAGCCGCGCTTAATGGCGACATCACAGCAAATTTAGCGATTGTTAGTAAAGATCAGGTAAGTATCCTTAAGATCCCTTCGTGGCAAGAAAACATTTCAGTATCACTGAGAGGTGAAGTGCGCTTCCCTGGTATTTATTCGGTGCGTCAAGGTGAAACATTAGAAAGCGTCGTATTCCGTGCAGGTGGCTACACTGAACAAGCCTTCCTCTCTGGCGCCGTGTTTACGCGTGAATCGGTAAAAGAACAAGAACTGGCCCAAATCGCTAAGCTAGCCGACCAACTCCGATTAGATGTTGCTGCAAAAGGGCTAAGCGGTGATGGTTCAAATGTATCCTTTGCTGAAGCATCATTAATGTTAAAAGAGTTAGAAAACTTAAAAGCAGTTGGACGAATGGTGATTGAACTCGAACACCAGGACAACGCTAAAAATAATAGCAGCTTAGCGATTGAAGATGGTGACCAGCTATTTATCCCTTCACAAAAGCAAATAGTAACCGTTGTCGGCGAAGTGCAACACGCCTCTACTCACTTTTATAATGAAGGGCTTGATATAGAAGAATATCTCAAATTGGCCGGAGGCATAAAACATCGCGCGGATGATGAGCGAATCTATATTATTAGAGCGAATGGTTCAGTGATGCTCCCAGAATCAAGCTATTGGTTTAATGGTAATCAACAGATTAAAGCGGGAGACACTATTGTTGTGCCATTAGACACCGAATATAAAGATAACCTAACACTGTGGTCTCAGGTTACTGGAATTATTTATAATGCCGCTGTTGCTATTGCTGCTGTGAAGGGATTATAGAGATGAGCGATAAAACAACCCAAGACACCAATCAACTAATTCAGCAGCTAGCATTAAGCCAAGCTCAACAACAAGCCGAAGATGAAATTGATTTGGCTGAGTTATGGCGTGCTATTTGGGCAGGAAAGTGGCTGATTATAGCGATGACGAGTATTTTTGCCGTAGCATCTGTCGCCTATGCATTATCGCTGCCCAACATATACAAATCCGAAGCGTTACTAGCACCAGCCTCTCAAGAGGAAGGTGGTATGGGTGCACTGGCGTCTCAGTTTGGCGGATTAGCAAGTTTGGCTGGTGTAAGCTTAGGCGGCGGTGGTGGTATTGATAAAACCACTCTAGCACTTGAAATTATGAAATCGCGATTGTTCGTTGCAAACTTCATCGAACAACATCAATTGTTAGTGCCGTTAATGGCCGCTAAAGGTTGGAATCGCAGCACCAACGAATTGATTTTTGATGCTGATGTTTACGACACGGCCAATAAAAAGTGGACGCGTGAAGTGAGCGCTCCATTTAAGCCTAAGCCGTCGGGACAAGAAGCGTATATAGAATTTGAAAAAATAGTCAGCATTAACCGAGACGACACTAGTTTAATGGTCAGTATATCTGTAAAACACTACTCACCAAAAGTTGCAAAGCAATGGGTCGACAGGTTAGTTGATGCAATTAATTTAGAGATGAAAACTCGTGATTTAACTGAGGCCCATAAAAGCATTGCGTATTTAGAGCAACAATTAGGTAAAACTAAGCTTAACGAATTGCAAAATGTACTTTATCAAATCATTGAAGAGCAAACTAAAACCATTATGTTTGCTGAAGTGCGCGAGCAGTATGCATTTAAAACTATTGATCCAGCACTAGCCCCAGAGCTTGAATATGGTCCTAAGCGTGCGTTAATTAGTGTATCTGGCGGTATACTAGGCAGTATGCTTGCTGTTATCTTTGTACTAATACGATTTTTTTCAAAAAAGATTTAAATGCGACTTAATTATTGGCAGATTCAACCTCGAAGTGCATAACTCAATTACGCCGCAATAGCGGCCATGTGTTTTTTCATCAACCCGCTAGGCGTCTGATAGTTTAACTTTTTTCTAGGCCTGTTATTAAGCTGCACTACCACTTCGTCAACTTCATTTGTTGAGATTAATTTGAAGTCAGTTTTCTTCGGCCAATATTGGCGCAGTAATCCGTTAGTATTTTCATTTAACCCGTGTTGCCATGAGCAATATGGGTCCGCAAAATAGACCGGTGCATCGAGCGCTTGTGTCACCTGTTCGTGATAAGCGAACTCTTTACCATTATCTGCTGTGATCGTTAAAACAGCGTCCTTATAGGGCATTAGCAACGCTATCGTTGCTGCTGTAACGGTTGCCGCCTGTTTATCAAAAATACGAGTTGATACCGTGAAACTAGTTTGTCGTTCGACAATAGTAACGAGCGCACCACGGTGTCCTTTCCCGATAACTAAATATATCTCCCAATCACCAACTATGTTCGGCCGATCATCAATACTGACACGGTTTTTTATATGACCTCTACCTGATTGGTTAGCCTCTCTTGATTGGTAGGCTTTACCTTTGCGCCGTAAATTACAATGTAAGTCTCCGCCTAAGCGCTTGTCATCCCAAATGTATCGGTAGATAGTTTCATGGCTAACAGTTGTGTGTATCTCGTTAGTTAACCAACCTGATATTTGCTCTGGGCTCCACTTGTCTTCTAACTTGCCCTAAATGAGCAATACTAATTGCGGCGTCATCTTATTGGCTTTCGTCGCTGCTAATCGACGACTATCGGTTAACATTTTGGCTTGCTTAAAGCGATAACCTCGCTTGCCTATATTGCGTGTTCATTCGCGGCTTACAGCCGATTAACTGGTGCCAATTATGCGCGCTATTTTTTGTTGAGAAATATTAGTTTTCTTTAGCGCATTAATCTGGAATCGTTGCGCATAGGTTAGTTGTTTATAAGTTTACATTATTACATCTCTTGCCGGAGAAAAGATGATCAGTTTATAAGTAACTAACCGTCTTTTCTACTAAAACAAGTTATGCACTTACTATGTGAATCCAAGATTACTTAAAACTAGCAAATATTGGAATGTTTATATTATTCGCTACAAATCAATTGCTTAACTCCATGCGAGGGCGTAAATGTTTGTGGTGATATTAAAAGTGAACGAGCGAAGTGCTTGAAAGTACTTATTTCAAGTTTTTAAACGGGCATTGTAATTTCACGATGCTTGATTATGAGCATTGAAAATAAGTTAATATTTGAGGTTTAGATGTTAAAAAAATTTGGTTTGGTGTTTTTATCTAAAGTAATAACATCTTTTGGGACTGTATTGTTTGTTTTAGTGTTAAATTTCTATTATGGGACGAGTGCGACAGGAACCCATATGACATTTATATCTCTTTGCCTAGGCCTCTCACTAATCACAAAATTTGGTTCGGAAGTTTATTTAATTAAAGAGTGCTCCATTGCAAATCATAATGGAAAGTATGATGTTTTTTGGGATTTTGTAGCAAAAACAATAACTTTTGTCGTGTTAAATACTATTTGTATGGTTGTTTTAATATATACATACTCATGTTTTTTCTTAGAGGTGGACAGTCTACGTGTTAAGTACTTAGCCTATGTTTTACCAATATTTAATTTCCTTGCCATTGGAAGTGCAATACTAAAATCTATAAATAAGGCTGAGTTGGCACTTTTATTTGAAATAGGATCAATTACTTTTTTAACGTCAATACTTATTTTTATTGGTAACCTTTTCGGGTTTTATGTAAATGTAAATGATATTTTGGTTTGTATCTTAATATCTTGTTTAAGCATGGCTTGTTTTTTAATGCTGCTTTTGTACTTTTTATTATCCCCAACTAAATTTTTAAAAATAAGGTCATTTCGTTATAATATAAACTTAATAAAAATCCTTCCCGACTTTTTTATTCCAAGTTTTCTTCATTATTTTATTCAATGGGGCTTAATTATTGGACTAAGTTTTTATGTATCGGAGTCAAGCGTAGGGATTTTTAGTACAGCACAAAGATTCTCTTATCTGATTAACTTTATTTTAATTGTAGTTAATATGATCACTACGCCCAAATTCTCTGTGTTATATAAGAACAATAAGATAAAAGAGATAGAAAAAATATGCGTTACTACTGCAAATTATATGTGCCTTGCACTAACTGTTATTGTACCGTTAACAATTCTTATTATACCTCTTTTTATATCTGAACTTGACGAAGGGATTGGTTATAAGTTGTTTCTAATTCTTATGATAGGGCAAGTTGTTAATGTCGTCACTGGGTCTGTTGGTGTACTTTTAAATATGACGGGGAATCAAAAAGACATGAGGAATATTATGCTAATTTCCGTGTGCCTGACAACTATAATTTTTATTGTTCTAACTCCATTTTTTGGGCTGTATGGTACAGCTATATCCGTCACTGTTGGTCTCATCTTACAAAATACTTTAGCTAGCTGGAAAGCCAATAGTATTCTAAATATTAAAACCTTACCTAAGATATTACACAAGGCTATTTACCGTGCATAAACTAGATTTATTAATTAATGACTTTAACGAAAATAATGTTAATTATTGTGTATGGAAAGGACCGTCTAAGTACTCTTTAGTAAAAACAGGCAAAGAAGACTTAGATCTTTTGATAGATAACAAAAGTTTAGAAAAGGCCTTTAAATTACTAAAGAAGAGAGGTTTTTTTGAAGTAGTCAATAGTATTGAAAAAGATGACTTTGGTACTCACGACTTTCTGTATTTAACCGAAAACTCGGAGTGGATTCATATTCATGTCCACTTATATATCCTATTTGGGAATAGTGTGGTTAGAGATTATTATCTGCCGATAGAGAGTGAGATATTAGATAGTAAAGAATTTAATTTAGAACATAAAATTTGGGTAATAAATTCATATGATGACATTTTATTGAGCTTGTCACGTTATATAATTAGGCGTAAACCACTCATAGGTTACGCTAATTTAAGTTTAGACTTACAGACTTTAAAGATGTATTACTTAAATAGGGCCATTGAATCATTAGGAGACAGAAAAGGAGTTTATAACGATTATTTAATCGATGCATCATTAAACCTTGAGGAAATTAGCGAAAGAAGTGTTGTAGATCTTAGATCTAAGGTAGCAAAAACTATTTCGCCTTTTAGAGACAAAAAAAACATTTCCTATTATATAAATTATTTATTGGTATTAACTAAGCTTGTATGGAAAAAAGTAATGAAAAAAAACGGTGAGAAGAAGTTAAAAAGCAAAGGTTTTTTTGTCGCTTTTGTCGGCATCGATGGTTCTGGGAAATCATCAGCAATAGAAAGGTTAAAAAACACATTATCTGCTCATTTAAAGGTATGTACAATTAGTGTTGGTTCAGGGGTTAGTGGTGCATCTTGGTACAGGAGTCTTGCTTTTAAGGTTTTTGGTAATAAAGCAAAGTTTAAATCGCATGTAAAGATTAGGGCTGCATCAGAAACCATAAAAAAATACCCTTGGTATTATAGTCTTTGGTTAATTATATGCTATTACGATAAAAATAATGAAATTAGAAAAGGCTTTCAAGCGGCAAGAAATGGGAGTGTGGTTCTATGTGACAGATGGCTGCAAACACAAGTCCATAACTTTATTGATTCTCCTAGGATTAATAAAGCGTCCGCTACTAACTTTTTAACTAAAATAGTTTATAATTTGGAAAAAAAGGTTTTCTTACTAACCAAAGTTAATAAACCTGACTTAATAATTCATTTTGATGTGAGTCCAGAAAATTCATTGATAAGAAAACCAGATGATTTAACTCTAGAACTAGCCACATTCGCATCTGAAAAAATTAAAGAAATAGAGTGGGATGGCGTAGACGTTATACGTATAAATGCAGACGAGTGTATAGTTGATGTAGACAAAGCATTGAATGAAATCATAAATAAATATTTATCAATATATCAAAATGAAAGCTAATAATTTACTACGTAACTCTTTTTTATACGTCTCATGGATCTGTTTTTTACCTCTTGTAATTATAGGTAATATATTTTATGAGGAACGTTTAGAGTTTTTATATGTAAGTGTAAATACTGTATTGTTTTTATTGACACTTATTTTTATTGCATTAAGCATATATAAAGATAAAAAATTAAAGTTTTTATTAGATTATCAAAGTGTTTTTCTTTTATTCTTTATTTTTATGTCACCATTAGTTTTCTTTGCGGCAGGTTCTAATTATGAAGGTATTATAAAATATTATAACTCAATTGTTATAGGGTTTATAGGAGCTTTAATTTTAACTTACGGTATAAGAACAGGTAATACAAGAAAGCTATTTAGCTATTTATATATTTTTTTATTTGTTTTATTTGTATGCGCAATTATTTGGAAATTACAAACAGGTTTTTGGCGAAGAGATTTACCTTATTTTTTAAATGGTTCTATAGTATTTGGACGTAATATGGCCGTAGGTCTTTTTGCAGTTATGTTATTTCCACCAAGAAATGCTTTTGCGAAGTATCTATTATTGCTCTGTTTTTTGTTTGGGGTTGTTTGGAGTATGTCCAAAGGTCCTATTTTGTCTGTATTTCTTTGTATATCCTTCTATTTTTTCTTAAAAAATAAAGTCTATTTTGTTATATTCTCAGGGTTAATAGTTACATTCCTATTTCTCATAACTACTAGTGTCATTGATTTATCTGGTGGACCTCTTAATAGGTTACAGATAGGTCTGCAGGTCTTACTTGGTTTTAGTGACTCGAATCAAGCTGCAGGAAGCGTGAACATTAGACAGGAAATGTTTAGTAATACAGTTGATGTGATTAAGAATGACTATTTTACTGGAGTTGGGGCTGGATTGTGGGGCGAGGCTTTGAACTCTGTCTTTACCTACCCTCATAATTTTTTCTTGGAAGTATTCTCAGAGCTAGGCGTGATTTATGGTCTTGTTTTTATAATACCTTACTTGTCATTTATATTTAGAATAAGGGACTACTTCTATGTTTTCCCTTTGTTTTTTCTACTAGCCCAACAAATGAGTGGTGACATAGCAGATGCGCGTTGGTTACTAATGTTTTCGTTGGTGGTAACATTTAACTCCCAACTTAGGCGGGTGAATTATCATAAAATATAAAGAGTATCTAGGACTTCCTTGTGTGGGTAAGTCTTGGGTAATGAAAAATACTAAGCATGACACTAAACATATTGAGGTCGTAGGAGAACAAAAGTTTTCCTATAAATTCCACAATGTAATCAAAGGGGTTTTACATAAGCCTAAATTAATATATTGGTTCTTTAGAGTATACTTTTATAACTTCAAACAATGTAATGTGAAGAGCTTTTCAGTAAGAATGTTAATCGTATTTTCACGAATAGGATTTAGAGAAAACACATCAGGATACACAGTTGATGAAGGAGTCTTTCAAAGTTTATGGGGCGCGATGCACCAATTCGAGATCAATACTTCAAATGTAAACTTGATAACAGAGATAATTGATATCATCGGTATTAATGGGTGTATTCATTATGTATTTACACATAAAGCTACATATATTGAACGAATTAAAGATAGAGAAAGAAAGCATCCATTTAATACTTACTCTGAGTGTGATACAGAAAAAGCTAGAAACTGGATGGCTTTAATTATTAAAACAAGTAACAGCAAAAATGTTACCTTTAAGAGCTATAGAAATTAATGAAAATACTATACTTACATCAATACTTTGCAACACCAAACTCGAGTGCAGGTACAAGATCGTATGAGATGGCCAAAAGGCTCGTTGCAAATGGTCACGAGGTTACATTTGTAACAACTTCTGCCAGTTTATCCGATAGTTATACGTTTGCACCTGGTTGGAATGATTTGGAAATTGAAGGTATTAAGTTAAAAGTCCTTAATCTACCTTATTCAAATAAAGATTCATATTTTAATCGAATTTTAAAGTTTATTAGCTTTTCTATAAAATCTTCCATAAAGTCTCTTTCAATTGAGGCTGATGTCGTGTTGGCCACAAGTACTCCTTTGACAATTGTAATTCCTGGTGTGATTTATTCCAAGATTAAGAATAAACCTATGGTATTTGAAGTCCGTGATTTGTGGCCTGAATTGCCTATTGCAATTGGAGCTCTTAAAAATAGATTTTTTATTATCATTGCTAAGTGGTTAGAGAAAATTGCTTATAAGCATTCCAGTCATCTGATTGGTTTATCTCCAGGCATGTGTGAAGGTATAGCAAGACATGGTATCGATGAATCAAGAATAACACTAGCAACTAATAGTTGTGACACTGATCTATTTGATGTTTTACCTGAGGTAGGTCAGAACTATGCAATGGATAACCTTAAGTTTTTAAAGGGAAGGAAGTTAATTGTATACACTGGTACATTTGGAGCGATCAACAATGTGAAATATATTGTGGAATTAGCTAAACGTGCTAAAGAGCAAGAATTTAAACTTTGCTTTCTTGCTATTGGAGATGGGATGGAAAAAAATGATATTATTAAATATGCAGAAAAAGTAGGGGTGTTAAATGACAACCTATATATTCTCGATTCTATTCCTAAGAAAGAGGTCGTTAAACTGCTTTCAGCTGCGGATTTATCCTTATCGCTTTTTGGTCCTTTAAAAGAGATGTGGCACAATTCTGCTAACAAGTTATTCGACGCATTAGCTTCTAATACTCCTATTGCAATTAACTATGGTGGTTGGCAAAAAGATGTAATAGAGAACCATAAATGTGGATTAGTACTTAGCCAAACGAATATAGATCAAGCCGTAAACGCAATAAATGATTTCTTGCATAATGAATTTCAATACAAAGTTGCTAAAGATGCTTGTCACCATTTAGCTTATAAGGTTTACTCCCGTGATATTATGGCTCTTCGAGTTGAAGATGCATTAAAAAGTACTCTGCAAACTGACGTGGTCTAATCGATTCTACCAACCCAGTTAAGAGGTAATAACTTAACTGGAGGATGAAATGTGTAGGGATACCGTAATTCAGAGTGATTGGTGCTATTTCTCTACTTATTTTAAGTTAATTATCTTTATTGCTGTTGTTGGTTTTTATGGTAAAAAGTAATTATAATTTAGAGTTTTCAAATATTGTCGCTACAGGCCTTTTTATACGATTTTTGTTGCTAGGCGGAAAGACAAATTTAACATAACCCTTCCTGACTACGCTTTTTCGATTGCGATTAATCGAAAGATGGGTAGGTTCGGTTATCAAAGAGATATTAAAAGATGATAAAACGACTGCTTGATCTGTTTGTAACTATAATTGCTTTAATTGTGCTGGCACCTGTAGTGTTCATTACTGCTTTAATGGTTCGATCAAAGCTCGGTTCGCCCATTTTATTCACCCAAAATCGTCCGGGTTTAAACGGGGCCACGTTTCAAATGCTGAAGTTTAGAACCATGTTAGATGCGACTGATAAACAGGGTAATCAGCTACCGGACGAGCAGCGCATGACACCTTTTGGTGGTTTTTTACGTTCTGCGAGTTTAGATGAATTGCCAGGTTTATTTAATGTATTAAAAGGTGACATGAGTTTAGTGGGTCCTCGCCCTTTATTAGTTCAGTATTTACCGCTTTATAATGACGAACAAACTCGTCGTCATAATGTTAGACCTGGGATCACAGGTTGGGCTCAAGTTAATGGCCGTAATGCCATTAGCTGGGAGCAGAAGTTTTCATTTGATGTGTGGTATGTTGATAACCAAAGCTTTTGGTTAGATATCAAAATATTATTATTAACAGTTAAAAAGGTATTTGTCCGTGAGGGTATAAGTGCCGATGGCCATGTTACTATAACTCCTTTTAAAGGGTCGCCAAGTGAGTAATAAATTAGCTGTTATTGGTTCTAGTGGTCATGGGAAAGTTGTTGCTGAATTAGCTGAAGAACTTGGTTTTGAAGTCACTTTTTTTGATGATGCTTACCCAGATAAAAAAAATATTGAGCATTGGCCTGTTAGAGGGACATCGTTAGATTTTCTCGCAGATAACGATTTATATTGTGGTGCGGTAGTTGCTATTGGTAATGCAGAAACTAGAGAGTCTATAATCTCTCAGCTGCATGAATCAAATGTATGCACACCAACACTTCAGCACGCTTCAGCCGCCGTTAGCCAGTATGCAACGATTGGTGATGGATGTGTTATTATGGCTGGCGCAGTAATCAATGCGTTCTCCTCTATTGATAAAGGCTGCATTATTAATTCTAATGCAGTAGTTGAACATGACTGTAGATTAGAAAGCTTTGTGCACATTTGCCCTAATGCAGCGGTTGCAGGTGGTACAATAATCGGCAAGCGTACTTGGGTTGGAATTGGCTCTAATATTCGTCAAATGCTAACTATAGGCACAGATGTATTAATAGGTGCAGGCAGTGTAGTTGTAAATGACATTCCTACAGGGATTACCGTAGTTGGTGTTCCTGCAAAAGCAATAAAGGATAAAAATGCTTAATTCTCCCTTTTCCCCATGGCCTAGCTTCACTCAAGAAGAAGCTGATGCCATACAAAATGTTTTATTATCAAATAAAGTCAATTACTGGACTGGCCAAGAAGGTCGTGAGTTTGAAAAAGAGTTCGCTGCCTTTGCTGATACTGAATATGCCGTTGCTGTAGGTAATGGCACCTTGGCACTTGATCTTGGCTTAAAAGCATTAGGTGTTGGTGAGGGTGATGAAGTGATTACGACCCCGCGAACATTTTTAGCTTCGGCGTCAAGTATTGTTACGTCAGGGGCAGTACCTGTTTTTGCCGATGTCGACTTAAATAGTCAAAATATCACCGCTGAGTCTATAGCAGCTGTATTAACATCTAAAACAAAAGCGGTTATTGTGGTTCACTTAGCGGGTATGCCTGCTGAAATGGATGAAATTATGGCTTTAAGTGAAAAGCATGATTTTTTTGTTATTGAGGATTGTGCTCAGGCGCATGGCACTAAATATAAAGGACGCAGTGTTGGCTCTATTGGTCATGTTGGTGCCTGGTCTTTTTGCCAGGACAAAATTATGACCACTGGTGGTGAGGGCGGCATGGTGACAACTAATAATGAGTCATTGTGGAAATCCATGTGGAGTTATAAAGACCATGGTAAATCATGGGATGCCATCTATAACCGTGAGCACCCTCCAGGTTTTAGATGGTTACATGAAAGTTTTGGTACCAATTGGCGTATGACAGAAATGCAAGCAGCAATTGGTAGAATTCAACTTACTCGTATGGATGCCTGGATATCCGCTCGTCAAAGTAATGCTAAGCACTTAGATGAAGCAGCCGCTAATTTTAATTTAATTCGTTTAGTTGATGTACCTGAATACAGTGAACATGCGGAATATAAACATTATATGTTTGTTAAGCCTGAGTTCTTAGCTGAAGGGTGGAGCCGGGACCGTATCGTTAATGAAATAGTCGCCGCTGGTATACCTTGTTTCCAAGGAAGCTGTTCTGAAGTGTATTTAGAAAAAGCGTTTGATGGTACAGGCTATAGACCCGAAAAACGTTTGCCGAATGCTAAAGAATTGGGTGAAACTAGCTTGATGTTTTTAGTTCATCCGACGTTGAGTCAAGCAGAAATTGAGAAAACGGTTCACGCGATAAAGACCGTTTTAGATAAAGCACAAAAATAAATAGAGATGGATTTATGAAAATTGCTATTGCAGGTACAGGTTACGTAGGTTTATCAAATGCGATGTTGTTAGCGCAACATAATGAAGTTGTCGTCGTTGATATTATTGAAGAAAAAATTGAAATGTTAAATCGTAGAGAGTCACCTATTGTTGATGTTGAAATATCAGATTTTCTTTTAAATCGGGAATTGAATTTTACTGCAACTTTAGATAAAGAGTTGGCTTATGCCGATGCGGACTATGTCATCATCGCGACGCCTACTGATTATGACCCTGAAACCAATTATTTTAATACCTCATCGGTTGAATCCGTTATTAAAGATGTGATGGAAGTAAACCCATCTGCTGTTATGGTGATTAAATCTACTGTTCCTGTTGGTTATACTCATCGTATTCGTGAAGAACTGGATTGTGATGGATTGATCTTTTGCCCAGAGTTTTTACGAGAAGGAAGTGCACTTTATGATAATTTGCATCCCTCAAGAATAATAATTGGTGAGGACTCAGAGCGCGCTCGCATATTTGCAGACTTACTGGTACAAGGTGCTGTAAAAGACGATATTGATGTTTTATTTGTTCGCTCAACTGAAGCCGAAGCTGTTAAATTGTTTTCTAATACGTATCTAGCAATGCGTGTAGCCTACTTTAATGAATTAGACTCTTATGCTGAAGTACACAGTTTAGATTCCCGACATATTATTGAAGGGGTGAGTTTAGATCCACGTATAGGCTCTCATTACAATAATCCATCTTTTGGGTATGGTGGCTATTGCTTACCAAAAGATACCAAGCAACTTAGAGCTAACTATAAAGATGTCCCTAATAATATTATTAGCGCTATTGTTGATGCTAATAGTACTCGTAAAGACTTTATAGCTGATTCCATTATCGCTAAAAATCCTAAAATAGTGGGTGTTTATCGTTTAATTATGAAAGCGGGCTCAGATAATTTTAGAGCATCTAGTATCCAAGGTATTATGAAACGCATTAAAGCTAAAGGAATTGAGGTTGTTGTCTTTGAGCCTGTTCTTGAAGATGCCGAATTCTACCACTCTAAAGTGATTAAAGATTTATCTGAATTTAAAGCCATGTCCGATGTAATCGTATCTAACCGTATGGTTGATGAATTATTAGATGTAACTGATAAGGTATACACACGTGACTTGTTTGGCAGTGATTAACCCCTGCATACGTAGGTAACACTCTAGCCTAATGTTATGAAAAAACAACATTTAGTGGATCGCAGATTTACAAGCTTGTTGTTGTTTGGTTTGATTAACAATATTGGGATTTTTCAATGTTGATGCTACTTTAACATTCGTTTGCCTTATTACGCGATAATAAGGCAAACGAAGCTCACAGAGCGCATGTCTGTCAATACGCATCTCGTTGGTTAAATCAACATAAATTAACAACTATATTCGTATATGTGATTGATTTTTTTTGTTGGCAAAATTACCTATAGTGGCTATCGCATTAACTGACGGTTTATTAGTAATGCTAATCGCTTATATACCATTATTATGTTGTTGCCAAATATTTTACTGCTGGTGAGCCTGCGGCTTTATAATATGTTCTTATTTTAAAATTTTAATTATTTTTTCTTTAAGGTGAATAAAATGGAATTAATGCATTTTCTATTTTCTTTAAAACGAACTCAAAAACGCGTTGTCAGTGTGTTTATTGATTCGTTGTTTTTAGTTATTGCTTTTTGGTTGGCATTATTTGCTCGCTTAGACGACGTTAACGTATTTCTGGACTTAAACTACTGGCTCTTATTAGCAGTTGTTTGTCCTGTTAGTATTTTGGCTTTTGTGAAATTTGGGCTGTATCGAGCAATATTACGTTACATGGGGATTCAAGCCTTAACAGCAATATGTTTTGGCGTTTTGGCGTCTTCACTCTTTCTGGTTGTATCATCTTATTTTGTTCAAATTGGCTTACCGCGTACTGTACCCATTATTTATATGTCTTTTGCTTTGCTTCTTATTGGTGGTTCAAGAGCTGTTGTACGTTCGGTTGTTGGTGCTGGGATGAAAAAAGAGGGTGAATCAGTCGTTATTTATGGTGCTGGGGTTAGCGGCCGTCAGTTGGTTACTTCTCTAGCCCAAAGTCATGAATATAGACCCTTTGCCTTTGTTGATGATGATGTATCATTGCATGGCACGGTTATTCAAGGGGTTCACGTTCACTCACCTAGTATTATCCGAAAACTCGTTGCGCAACATTCTGTATCAAAAGTGCTATTAGCTATACCTAGTGCGCCACATTCTCGTCGTCAGCAAATATTACTTGAACTAGAGCCTCTTGCGGTACAAGTTTTAACCTTACCAGCGATGGCTGATTTGGTTAGTGGTAATAAACAATATAGTGATATTAAAGAAGTTGATGTTGAAGATCTTCTGGGCCGTGATGCCGTTACACCTCGAAAAGATTTAATGGGTGATAACATTAAAAACAAAGTGGTGATGGTCACTGGAGCCGGCGGTTCTATTGGTTCTGAACTTTGTCGCCAAATCATTACTCAGTCACCTAAAAAGTTAGTGTTGTTTGAGTTGTCAGAATTTGCACTTTATTCGATTGATAAAGAGCTTACTGAAATGATTAAGCTGCAAGGGCTCGATATTGAGATTTTGCCAATGCTTGGTTCTGTCCAACGTGAAAATCGTGTTCAAGCAGTCATGGAGTCTTTTAAAGTTCAAACGGTTTATCATGCAGCGGCTTATAAACATGTTCCATTGGTAGAGCATAATGTCGTTGAAGGCGTCCGTAATAATGTTTTTGGCACAATGTATACAGCACGCGCTGCAATTGCCGCAAATGTTGAAACATTTGTTTTGATTTCTACAGACAAAGCGGTGCGTCCAACCAATGTTATGGGTACGACAAAGCGCATGGCTGAGCTAGCTTTGCAAGCATTGTCAAAAGAAGAGCATAATACGCGATTTTGTATGGTACGTTTTGGTAACGTACTAGGCTCTTCTGGTTCGGTTGTTCCGCTGTTTAGAAAACAAATCGCTTTAGGCGGTCCAGTAACCGTTACTCACCCTGAAATTACGCGTTATTTTATGACCATTCCCGAAGCCTCTCAATTGGTCATTCAAGCAGGTGCAATGGGCAAGGGCGGCGATGTATTCGTGTTGGATATGGGGGATTCAGTCAAAATAGTCGACTTGGCGACCAAGATGATTCATTTAAGTGGTTTTCAAATTAAAGATACATTGAATCCCGATGGTGATATTGCAATTAATTTTTCTGGTCTTCGTCCTGGGGAAAAATTATATGAAGAACTGTTAATTGGCGATAATGTCACCGGTACCGATCACGAAAGAATTATGACAGCGAATGAACTCATGCTTCCTTGGAGTAAGTATGAAGATATATTAGAGATATTAGATCAGGCTTGTCATTCATTCGATCATGAAAAAATAAGATCTATTTTGCTTTCTACCCCAACTGGGTTTAATCCTACTGATGGGATTTGTGATCTTGTATGGTTGGTTAAAAATGACCGTAACGACAAGATTATCCCATTGCAACCCATAAATTTGGCTTGAGATTATAGTCCATTTAAATTTAAAAAAATTAATAAAGAGTCTTAAATGCTGTCTAAATATATAACGAAAGCAGTCATTCCCGTTGCAGGCCTTGGTACGCGTATGCTGCCTGCAACAAAAGCTATTCCAAAGGAAATGCTGCCAATTGTCGATAAACCACTGATTCAATATATTGTTAATGAGTGTGTTGCTGCTGGCATTAAAGAAATAGTGCTGGTGACACATTCGTCTAAAAATGCGATTGAAAATCATTTTGATAAATCATTTGAACTTGAAACAACCCTTGAGAAGCGTGTTAAACGTTCGCTTT
>Ga0209292_1003379_pt1 | contig 17625 bp, 12 predicted proteins | sample GOMGulsemesocosm_2_FD_184634 | JGI IMG/M metagenome (GOLD analysis project Ga0209292, IMG submission 184634) | Methane-oxidizing microbial communities from mesocosms in the Gulf of Mexico - GOM9C Gulf of Mexico (SPAdes) (version 2) | ecosystem: Environmental > Aquatic > Marine > Cold seeps... | reverse complement strand
ATACAAATATTTCGCTTTTGTCAGGAATTCACTCTTTACACCGAAGTGCATGGGGGGATTAATGTTGTGTAAGTACCAAGCCTAATATCGATCATGTGAACATGACATTGCCTACATGGACGTAGGTACTTAACTTTTGTAGGAAACTAGCATAGACGTACTAATAAATTGACCGTTCATCCTGAACATCGTCATTCTTTCACATCCATGTGATTATGACATACTGTTCATCCTGAACATATAAAGGCAATTTTTAATAAGTTGCCTTTATAAATATATCGATCTTTAGGCTTTACAAACCAGCTGATTGACGTAATGCATCTGCTTTATCTGTTTTCTCCCAACTAAAGGCAATGAAAGTATCATCACCTACAGTCATTTCAAAAGGTTCACGACCAAAGTGTCCGTAAGCCGCTGTTTGTTGATACATAGGGTGGAGTAGATCAAGCATTTTAGTGATGCCATAAGGTCGCAGATCAAAATGTTCTCTTACAAGTTCAACCAATTTATCTTGACTAACTTTACCCGTACCAAAAGTATCAATAGAAATGGATGTAGGTTCCGCAACACCAATAGCATAAGAAATTTGAATTTCACAACGATCCGCTAGGCCAGCAGCAACAATGTTTTTAGCCACGTAGCGACCAGCATAAGCTGCACTGCGATCTACTTTTGATGGATCTTTACCTGAAAATGCACCACCACCATGACGTGCCATACCGCCATAGGTATCGACAATAATTTTCCGACCCGTCAATCCACAATCACCAACAGGGCCGCCGATAACAAAACTTCCTGTTGGGTTAATATGATACTTGGTATCTTTTGTCAAAAATTCTGCTGGCAAAGTATGCTTGATGATATTTTCCATCACCGCATTATATAAATCGTCTTGTTTAATTTCTGGATTATGCTGTGTTGATAATACAACAGTATCAATGGCTACCGGTTTATTATCTTCGTAAACAAATGTCACCTGTGATTTGGCGTCAGGACGTAACCAAGGTAATATTCCGGATTTGCGTGCTTCAGCTTGACGTTCTACTAAACGGTGCGAATAGTACAGCGGTGCTGGCATTAATGTCTCGGTTTCATTGGTGGCGTAACCAAACATGAGACCTTGATCGCCGGCGCCTTGATCTTCAGGTTTTACGCGGTCAACACCTTGAGCAATTTCAGGGGATTGCTGGCCGATAAGGTTCATAATGCCACATGTTGCACCATCAAAACCCACATCAGAAGATGTATAACCAATATTGCTAATGACATTACGCGTTAGCGCTTCTAAATCAACCCATGCTGTTGTAGATACTTCACCAGATATAATGGCAACACCTGTTTTTACCATCGTTTCGCAAGCGACTCGGGCATGTTTATCTTTAGCAATAATGGCGTCAAGTACCGCATCAGAAATTTGATCGGCGATTTTATCAGGATGACCTTCGGAAACGGACTCTGAAGTAAAAAGATGTCTAGACATAAAACCTCGTACTATATAATCGACTAGTTAATGTAAGTATTAAGAATGGTGTATTTATTCAATACGATGACGTAAGTTTAACTGCTTCGTGTATTTTTGCATAGAATTATTTACGCCTAGACGGCTAAATGGCCTTAAATAAAAATAATGGAGAGAGTTAGAGCGGCTGTAAGTTAATATCTTCTTGCCATAGTTGTGATATTAATGATGTTTGCTCGTCTGAAAAATCTGAACTATAACAATACAATTTATTCACTTGTTCATTAGTTGCCACTAGATCATATTTATCTAATTGCCTTTTAAGTTGTTGTGTTACAGGGAGTGCTGTTTCCATTATTTGAACCTTCCCGCCAACAATTTTTTTAATTTCTCCTATTAAAAAAGGGTAATGAGTGCAACCCAAAACTAAAGTATCAATTTTTTCTGCCAATAATTGTGTTAAGTATTTAATTAGTAGATTTTTACACTTTTTGCTTGATGATAAATTTTGTTCAACGAGTTCAACTAATCCTGGACAAGGTTTAATAAATATTTGTGCATCTTGTTTGTATTGTTCTATTAGTGAGATAAATCGCTCATTTTTTGCCGTAGATGCCGTAGTTAAAATGCCTATTTTTTTAGTTTTACTTAATTGGGCTGCGGGTTTTATTGCGGGTTCAACACCAATAATAGGAATTGTAACTTGCTTTCGCAATTGGTCTATTGCAGCAACAGTGGCGGTATTACAAGCAATAACCACGGCTTTGCAGTTTAAGCTGATAAGTTTTTTCGCAAGATAATTGACGCGTTGTTGAATTAATATTGTTGTTTTATCGCCATAAGGAGAAAATTTTGTATCTGCAATATAAATAAGCTGCTCATTGGGAAGTTGTTGCGCAATGCATTTTGTAATGGATAAACCACCCACACCCGAATCAAAGATACCTATCGGTGAATTTTTAGTATTATACATCGGACTAATTATCATACCTTTATACATATTGTGAAATATTCTACCTGTGTTTATTTGAGTTTTAAATTTATTTCTGCCTGAAGTAAAGCTGTCAATTTTGCTTGAATTAATATATAAAGTATTTTGTTTATATAATGTGTCAGTTTAATAGAAAGGATAATAACTTTAATTAAGCTTTCAGCAGTCATTCTTTAGAGGTTTTCATGCAAAGTGATGTTAGTTTAAAGCGAATCAAAGAATTTCCAGTTTTGATGTGGATTATTTTATTTGGCGCTTTTATTACGCGTGGTAGCTTTTATATGGTTTGGCCATTTCTTGCTGTTATTTTATATGAAAAATTTGCTATCTCTGCAACTGAAGTTGGTTTGATACTGTCATCTGCGGCAATAGTCTCGGTACTGATTGGCTTTGTCGGTGGTACGTTGTCAGATAGATTTGGTCGTCATCAGTTAATGTATGCCAGTGGTATTCTCTATGTAATATCCTTCACACTATTAGCACAAACGGAAACAATGATTGGTTATGTCGTTGTTATTACTTTGTGTTCAATAGCGAAAGCGTTATGGGAACCGCCTACTTCAGCTCTCATTGGTGATATAGTTCCTAATGTAAAAACTCGTGAATTGGCAATGCAAGCTCGATATTTTGTTGTTAATGTTGGTGCTGCTATAGGCCCTATGGCTGGTGTTTGGTTTGGTTTAACAGGGCAACAGTCAAGTTTCTATCTTACAGCAGGAGCATTTGCACTCTTTCTTATCGTATTAACTTGGGGTTTTAATAAACACGGGGTTATCGAGCGAGAGCACAAGCCAGCAAAAAGCCAGTTTAAAACAACGTTGAAAATATTAGCACAAGATAGGTTATTACAATGTTTAATTTTTTCGAATGTACTTTGCATGTTTATTTATGGGCAAATGGACTCATCTCTTATTCAATACTTAACTCGTGCAGAAGTTCCTGAATTATTATTATTGATATCTTCTATGATTGTTGCCAATTCATTGCTTATCGTTAGCTGCCAGTTTTTATTATTAAAAATGATGTCATCGATGGCTTTAGAAAAACGTATTCAGATAGGTTTGCTTTTATTAGCTTGTTCACAATTTTGGTTTGCTGTTAATCCGTTAGACTTCTTTTGGGGGTGGATTGGCGCTGTAATGGTGATGAGTTTGGCTGAAGCCATTTTATTTCCAACGATGAATGTACATATTGATCGTCTTGCGCCGAGTCACTTACGTGGTGCTTACTTTGGTGCAGCCTCATTTTATTCTTTAGGGTTTGCATTTGCACCATTAGGTGGAGGTATCATCCTTGATACTTTAGGTGCCACTTGGTTATTTGCAGGTGCAGCGTTATTATGTTTTGTGGTTATTTACTTCTACTCAATACTACATAGACTACCAAGGCCTGACTTTGATAGCTTTAAAGCTGAAACCAGAACTGATTAAGGGCAGTTAATTATAGGGATAATTGATATTTTTATTCGACTACTTTACTCGTCGTGGATTAAATTAATTGACAACAAATAAGTCAATAAGAGCCAAATTTTATTTAACTTAAAAAATCAGTCTCGGGGAAGTGTCGGGTTAATAAGATTATTGTTTTTAATGTAAGTGAACGTTATTTTAAATAGTTGGCTAGGAGTGGGAATAGGATAAAGAAGATGATGCTTCCAAGGTGCCGTAGTAAAGCTAAGTCCTTGAACACCGTGTGCTCAAGGCGGAAATCGCACAAAAACCGTAGGCTTCCCGATACGAGCCGGGCTTGCACAATAGTTAATGTTGGATTCCCTGAAATAAAACTTATCGGCTCACGGACAGAGTTTACAAACAAACACCTCAGAAGACGATAGGTATTATAGCTAAACTTTATGCATCAATTAAGGATTTTCTTGAAAATTATGTTTAACCGTTGTTTATTTGAGCTTTAAAGATGGTTTTGGATGTTAAATAATCAATTAGGCTTGTTTATTTTGAATAGGTAATAGCGCTTGTTCAATGGTTGATTGTAGTAATTCAATTTTACTTTGAGTTTCCTGACGCTCACGTTCCATTTGTTCACGCATAATAAGTAACTCATTAGAAAGATTTAATGCTGTCATTAACATCGTTTGTTCGGGAGTATTTGTTGCTTTATTTTTTAGACCGGCTTGCTTTATACGTTCACTTACTTCATTTGCGGCCGAAATTAGCGCACTCTCTTTACCAACCGGGCAGGCAATTTTTAACTTGCGATTAGCAATATTGACAGTAACAGTATGTTGGCTCATGTAGTGAATATATCTCAATTAAGGCAAGTAAAAGCATAAATGCTTATTAAATATAAGGAAATAGCATGTTATTAGTTGGCACTATAACGGCGTGACGTCCTCTATGCAACCTAATTGATTGAACATTTATCGCTGATACTATAATCAAGTCCTTCTTTGTCAGCTTTAAAAAGATTAATGTCGCGCTATTTTTAGGAACAAGTAAGCTTGCTGTATAAATAGATGACTTGCGTCCGATCAGGGAGCTTGGATTTGTTAGTCGCGTATTAGTTTTACTTTATTTTGATCTTAACCCTCACAGGAATATCGTATTTTTCATGATATCGATGATATGCTTTTCTAGTATCTCTATTGACTCAATGTTAAGATATAAAAATAACTCCATTCTACAATTTAATCTTTATGACTGAGCAAACCTCTTTAGATTTTGCCTCTGTGCAAGCCATTATTACTGCCGAAAACGTTGAAGCTCATACCTCTGAAATTCATGGTGTTTTAACTGGGCTTGTCTGCGCAGGTTACGCTTTTGAAGGAACTGACTATCTTGGTATGGTAAATGACATGCTAAATAATGGTGAAGGTTTACCCAAAAAAGTTAAAATCGTGATCAGTGCGTTATTTGAACAGTTATGGCAGGATATTCTGGATGACTCTTATAGCTTTCAATTAATGCTCCCAGATGATGATGACTCTATTATTGAACGTGGTAATGCCCTAGGTATTTGGGTACAAGGTTTCAATTTGGGTTTTGGCCTACAAAAAAATAAAACGGCAACATTATCGGAAGATGTGACTGAAGTCTTAAACGATTTTGTTGAAATTGCTAATTTATCTGATGAGATGGAAGAAGATGAAGATACTGAGCAAGCCTTTTTTGAAATTTCAGAATATGTTCGTATCTCAGCGTTATTATGCTTCTCTGAACTAGGCATACTTCCTGAAGAAAACGATAAGCCAGAAACATTGCATTAAGCTCATCTTATCTCAATAAAAATCACCAATACCAAGGTTAATATCAATGCAACATACCCTGTTAAATGTTGAAGAGTTTCAATCACGTCGATTAAAAATATTAGCGGGTTTGCCTACGGGGAGTATTGCCGCTTTTCCTGCAGCCAAAGAAGTGACGCGTAGTAATGACACTGAATACGCGTTTTGCCAAAATAAAAACTTTTATTACTTATCAGGGTTTAATGAACCTGATGCATTGTTAGTATTAATTAAGTCAAATAACAATAAATCACAAAGTATTTTATTTTCTAGAGCGAAAGACCCTCTACAAGAAGTCTGGCATGGCCGGCGTATTGGTCAGGCGCAAGCAAAAATAGACTATGGTTTTGATGAATGTCATTCATTAGATGTTTGTGAAGATATATTGCTTGAATATCTCAATGGTATTCATCAAATACATTATTGCTTTGGTACACCATTAAGTTTTGGTGAATACCAAACCTTTGATCAACAGATATCACAATGGTTAACTTTGATAAAATCAAAAGTTAGGCAAGGTGTTAAAGTGCCACATACGTTAGTTGATTGTTCAGCTGTTATTGATGAAATGCGGTTAATCAAAAGTACTGCTGAGCTTGAGATTATGCGACAAGTAAATCATATTAGTTGTGGAGCGCATCAACGGGCAATGGAAAGAACCGTAGCTGGTAAGTTTGAATATCAAATTGAAGCTGAAATTTTGCATGAATTTGCTCAACATGGTGCTCGCCACCCAGCATATGCCAGTATTGTTGCCGGCGGAGATAACGCCAACATTTTACATTACACTAATAATGATGATGTTTTGCGTGACGGTGATTTATTATTAATTGATGCTGGTGGGGAATTGGCAGGTTATGCCGCAGATATTACCCGTACCTTTCCAGTAAATGGAAAATTTAGCGCAGCACAAAAAGCACTATATCAATTAGTTTTAGATGTACAAAATCATGTCATTGAGCAAATTAAACCGAACGTTAATTTTGCACAACTAAATGCTTTTACCTGTGAGTTCTTAACCAAAGGCTTATACGAATTAGGTATTTTATCGGGTGATTTAACTAAGTTGATTAAAGAGAAAACTTGTAAAAAATATTTTATTCATGGCTTAGGTCATTGGCTTGGTCTTGATGTTCATGATGTTGGTGATTATCAAGTCAATACTGAAAAACAGCAACTACGACCTTTTGATCCGGGAATGGTAATGACTATCGAACCTGGTTTATATATTCCCTTGGATGATTACAGTGTCGATGAAAAATGGCGCGGAATTGGCATCCGTATTGAAGATAACATCGTAGTTACTGATCAAGGTCATGAAAACTTAACCAAAAATGCGCCAAAATCAATAGAAGCAATAGAGCGACTGATGGCCACAGCTAAGATAAATTAACCAATCAAGCCCGATGAGAGTTGTAAGTGAATACTGATATATATGATGTTGTTATTTCTGGAGGGGGTCTATCTGGTTGTTTGATGGCTTTAAGCCTTGCCGATTTAAAACATGCAGATGGCACTCCATTATCTATCGCGATTATTGAAGCAAGCCCTGTTCTTAAAAACCATACTTTGACATTTGACGATCGTGTTTTGGCTTTATCTCATGGCTCTGCAGACTATTTGAAAAAAGTTGGTGCTTGGCAAACATTAAAAAATGATGCTCAAGCAATAGAAACTATACATATCTCTGATCGTGAACATTATGGTAAAGCACGCATATATGCAAAAGAATATGATGTTGACGCTTTAGGTTATGTGGTTGAAATGGCCCTTATTGGTAAGTCATTGTTGACCGCTTTAAGCACTAAAAAGAACACCTTAAATAATATTTTTTGGTTTTCTCCTGATTCTATAGAGTCTATTCATTGGCAGCAAGAGAGTGTTGAACTTGTGTTGTCTTCTGGGAAACTACTCATCACAAGTTTGTTGCTTGGTTGTGATGGCGCCAATTCGACATGTCGAAAGTTAGCTAAAATTAAGATGACAGAAACTGGTTATGGGCAGTCAGCTTTAATTGCCAATGTCGCGACAGTTATTCCTCATAAAAATATCGCTTATGAACGTTTCACCCCTACAGGGCCTATTGCAATGTTACCTCTTTCATCTATTAAAGATAATGAAAGTCGTTGTTCTTTGGTTTGGACTTTAACACCTGAGCTTGCGCAAGAAATGGCATCGTTAAATGATGATGATTTTAAACATAGATTAGAACAAGACTTTGGCAGTTGGCTAGGCGGCATAACACAAGTCGGTAAACGCGATATTTATCCGCTTAAGTTAGTACTAGCGCAAGAGCAGGTATACCATCGCATGGTATTAATTGGTAATGCGTCTCATGCTATTCACCCCATTGCAGGTCAAGGCTTCAATTTAGGATTAAGGGACGTTCAACAATTAACAAAAATGGTTAAAAATGCACTGGCTGAACAACAAGATATAGGCTTGTTTTCGCTATTAAGTAATTATGCGCAACAACGAGAAAAAGACCATCAAGATGTTATTTCATTGACTGACTCATTGGTTACCTTATTTTCTAATCAGTTAGTCCCCTTAGTAATAGGGCGGAATATAGGCCTAAAGGTGTTGAATTACTTTTCGCCTGCTAAAGGTGGATTAGTCAAAAAGACAATGGGTTATTAATCATTGAAAAAGATAAATAAGAGAATAAGTTAACATGCAAAAATTTGATATTTTAATCGTTGGCGGCGGTATGGTTGGGTTAACTCTTGCATTGGCTATTCGAAAGTCAACAGCGTTAACAGTAGCTATCGTTGAACCTTCTCCAAAGAGTGAATTAACGGAAGAGCCTGAAGTTAGAGTGAGCGCTATTAATGCCGCTAGTCAGCAAATTTTTGAAAATTTGAAAGTGTGGCCATTAATTAAGACGCAACGTCTAAACCCTTATCAAAATATGCACATATGGGATAAAGCAGGTTATGGTCAACTAGATTTTTGTTTAGAAGATGTGAAGCAAACTCCATCGATAGATCAGCTAGGCTGGATCATTGAAAACAAGGTTATTCGTAATGCGTTGTGGGAAAAAGCACAACAAGATAATGGTATTACTTTTTTCACAGGTAATACGCTTAGTAGCCTTAGCATGGGGAACAGTGAAGTCTTTATTAGCTTTACTTCGTCTGAAATTAATCAAATGCCGATCACGGCGAAACTTGTTGTTGGCGCTGATGGTGCTCATTCATGGGTGAAAAAACAAATGGATGTAGCTAATACCTTTCGAGATTATGATCATCATGCCATTGTGGCAACGGTAAAAAGTTCACAAGGCCATAAGAATACCGCATGGCAGGTATTCTTATCGACGGGACCATTGGCACTATTACCTTTATATCAAAATGACTTATGTTCAATTGTTTGGTCAACAACTCCTGAGGATGCTAAAAGGTTGCTGGCACTATCAGCGATAGATTTTGCTAAAGAGCTTACTGCGGCGAGTGATGGTAAGTTAGGCCAAATAACCCTAGCCAGTGAACGCTTTAGTCACCCATTAACAATGCGTTTTGCCCAAGATTTTGTTAAAGACCGTATTGTACTTGTTGGAGATGCCGCACATACGATTCACCCTTTAGCTGGACAAGGTGTTAATCTTGGTTTATTGGACGCTGCTGCGCTGGCGCAAATACTATCAGAACAAGTTAATAAAGCTCAAGGTGGTAGCAGCGAAGAGAATAACTATTGCTTGAACTCTACAGCTATTAATCAATACAATCGTTGGCGTAAAAGTGAAGCCAGCGAAATGATCATAGCGATGGAGTCCATTAAACAGTTATTCACACCTCAACAAGGTGTCGCTAAGCTGATACGAGGATTTGGTATGTCTTTATTAAATAATGTAAAGCCAGCGAAAACTGCAATGATTAATCAAGCATTAGGTTATAAAGGTGAATTACCAGATCTTGCGGCAAAACCTTCACCGTAATACTTTTCAAATTTTTCGTTTAATTAAATCTCGAATAATAAATCTATTCGTTGATAAGTTAAAGAGTGTTTTATTATCAACAGGGTAGGGTGTTCCGCAGATATCTGCTGCTAAAATATCTGCTAATAAAGGTGCACTACACAAGCCTCGAGCCCCTAAACCTGTCATTACATATAAATTATCGGTAACAGGAGCAGGCTTTGTAAATTTCCAATTTTTATCTTTTCTTAAGTGTGCATAATTTTCTATATGTAAAGAGAGGTTAGGCATAGCACCAACCATGGGCAAATGATCTGGTGTCATGCAACGTAAGCGAGCTTTAGCATTGACTATATCGCTTTCATGCCAATTAGTTAAACCAGGTAAACATTCATCTAACATGCGAAGATTATAATGATTGTGTTCAGCTTGAACTGTTGTATTAAAATTATCTTTATCAAAGGTCGCGCCAATGCAGTGGATGCCATTATTTTCTGGGGTCAAGTAGCCCTTATGACATATCACAGTTGCCAGTTTATTTATTTCTCCTTTACTTGCCATGCTTGTTATTTGCCCTCTTACCGAAGTTAACGGCAGTTGACTAATTGTATTTATTTTTATTGACTCGGCGCCGCCACAAACGATTAATATGCCTTCTTGATAGACTTTATTATCGGCATTGAGCTGCCAACTATTATCACTATTTTGTTTGATTTCCTTGATAGTAACGTGAGTTTCGATTCTTAAACGATTAGTCGCTTGAGCTGCAGAAAATAGCTGTTTTACTAATTCTTGAGGAGCTATCCAGCCAGCTTCAGGCATAAATAAGCCGCCATGAGATAATGGCATATTGGCGATAGCAGATGCTTGTTCTTTATTGATACTATGAATCAATTCTTTTGGCCACGCAGCGATTTCTGTATAGCGTTGTTGATGTTTTTTTAAAGAATCTTTATAGGCAATATCTAGTAAACCACACCATTGATGAGAAAACGTATAACCATTATCGAGCAGCTCTTGGTAAAGCTGTTTGGCTCTCCAGAAAGCTTGTTGATAAAATTCACTAATATCATCTTTTTGTTGGTGTAATAATGGATATAAAGCGCCAATAGCGTTACTGGAAGCGCCCTGAGCAACGGTGCCTTCTTTACAATATAATGTTACTTTTACGCCTTGGCGTGTTAACGCATAAGCGGCGCAAGCTGAAGCAATACCGCCGCCAATGATGGCTACTTGTTGAGGCTTATTAATACGAGGTCTTAACTGATAACTCTTACCTGCAATCTTGTGTCGTTGAAATAGCGCTTTGATGATTTGCTTTTTTTGACCCGATGTTGATGTGATCTCAAGCCGAAATCCAACGCGGATGAGTTGACGCTTTACTGAACCTGCAATAGTAAATGTTGATAAGTGAGCTTGTTCCTTCGATAGAAGGGCAATTTGCTCAAAAAGTTCGCCGCTCCACATGTCGGGATTTTTATTTGGTGAAAAGCCATCCAAATACCAAGTATCTATTACGCCATGTTTAGCCGGTTTTATTTGTTGCAACCCTAAAGTCGCATCACAAAAATATAAAGATAATGTCGCTTGCCCAGAAAAAAATGTAAATTGATGAGGCTGAATATTATCTTTTAAATCTTGCTGAGCAGAGCTTTTTGGATACTGTGCCAGCAGTGGCTCAATAAATGTTTTTAACTCAGGAAATATTGTAAGAGATTGGCTTAACTCACTTTTGGTGAGTGGATATTTTTCTAGACTAATAAAATGAAGTTTGCATAACTTTTTAGTTGTATTTTTTTTATAGAGTAATTGTTGAGCTAGAAAGTATGCTTTTAAGGTTAATAGAAAATTTAAACCGGTACCAAAACCTGTTTCAGCAATGGTAAAAGTATCGTTATTACATGCAATAAGTTGCTTAGTAATATCGTTTGCTTTGATAAAAACAGTTTCACTTTGTTGGTAACCACTAGCACTATCAAAATAAATATCATCAAAGCGCTGACAATATGGCGTACCATCTTTTTGGAAAATAAGGGAAGTTTGATCAGTCACAATGTTTTACATTATTCTATGTTTAGTAGTATACAAGTTTTATATTTTACCTATACTTGCACGGAATTAATATGAGTTTACGATGAGTTTGAAAAAGTCAGAGTACAAGTGTACACTGAACAGACCAGTATAGGGGGCGAAAGTCTGTATGATACGCCCGGATTCTTTAATAAAATATGGTTATATAAATGAAACGTGTAGTGATCACCGGATTAGGTATAGTTTCGAGCATTGGTAATAATGCTGAAGAAGTTTTAGCTTCGTTAAAGTCAGGACGCTCAGGTATTTCTCATGCTGAAAGCTTTGCAGAAAAAGGCTTACGCAGCCAAGTTTGGGGTAAACCAAACATTGAACCTAAAGAGCATATCGACCGTAAAACTTGGCGTTTTATGGGGGATGCTGCAGGATACGCATATATTGCGATGCAAGAAGCAATTGATGATGCAAAGTTAACAGATGAGCAAGTTTCAAATTACCGAACAGGCATAGTTGCAGGCTCTGGTGGAGCATCATCGTATAATGTCGTGACATCTGCTGATACGTTACGTGAAAAAGGTATTCGTCGTGTTGGACCTTATGCCGTACCAAAAACAATGTCGAGTACATGTTCGGCTTGTTTAGCTACACCTTTTAAAATATTGGGTGTTAATTATTCTATGAGCTCTGCTTGTGCAACTAGTGCTCACTGTATAGGTCATGCCGCGGAGTTAATTCAACTAGGTAAGCAAGATATAGTTTTTGCAGGTGGCGGCGAAGAAGTTGATTGGTCACTTGCTATGATGTTTGATGGCATGGGCGCACTTTCATCAAAATACAACGATACACCAGAACAAGCTTCACGTACTTATGATGCAGACCGAGACGGTTTTGTTATCTCTGGCGGCGGTGGAATGGTTGTTGTTGAAGAATTGGAACATGCTTTAGCTCGTGGAGCTCATATTTATGCTGAAGTTGTTGGCTATGGTGCAACATCTGATGGTTATGATATGGTAGCGCCAAGCGGAGAAGGCGCTGTTCGTTGTATGCAACAGGCAATGGAAGGCGTTGATGGAGAAGTTGACTACTTAAATACTCATGGCACCTCTACTCCGGTAGGTGATGTTAAAGAGCTTGGTGCTATTCAAGAAGTTTTTGGAAATAAATCACCAGCGATTAGTGCCACTAAAGCGATGAGTGGTCATGCACTAGGTGCTGCGGGAGTTCACGAAGCCATATATTCAATGTTAATGATGGAACATAGTTTTGTTGCTCCTTCAATCAATATTAATGCCTTAGATGAACAAGCCGCAGGACTTGATATTGTGACTGAAAAGCGTGATGTTGAGTTGGACTTGATTATGTCGAATAGTTTTGGATTCGGCGGAACGAATGCGACATTAGTAATGAAAAAATATAAATAAATTTTCTACACTCTTTTTAACGTAACGCTAAAGGGACGTTTTAATAAGTTTATATAAGCCACTTTTATCAGTGGCTTTTTTATGTACAGGATGTACGGTCAGCTTTTATGTTCCTGACAAAAGCTAAGTACTTACATCCCTATAAGCAATATCGTGGGTGCATGGATGCACAGGAACGTGTATGTTCAGGATGTACGGTCAGCTTTTATGTTCCTGACAAAAGCTAAGTACTTACATCCCTATAAGTAATATCGTGGGTGCATGGATGCACAGGAACGTGTATGTTCAGGATGTACGGTCAGCTTTTATGTTCCTGACAAAAGCGAAGTACTTATATCCCTATAAGCAATATCGTGGGTGCATGGATGCACAGGAACGTGTATGTACAGGGTGCACGGTCAGCTTTTATGTTCTAGGCTAAAGCTAAATACCATTATCACCGTTAGTAATATTGCAAGTTTATGCATGAAAATTAGAGAATATATACGAGATTGCTGAAGCGATAAGGTTAGCCAAGAATTTGAGTCTATAAGATAGGCAACTACCATTTTAAAAACACAAAATAAGTATGTAGATAATGAAAATATTTTATGATGAAAATATGCCTTTTGCTAAGGAATTCTTTGGTGATTTTGGACAATTAGAACCTTTTGTTGGTCGAGAACTATCTGCTGAGCAAGTTGAAGAAGCTGATGTCTTATTGGTACGTTCTATAACTAAGGTAAATAAAGATTTACTTGAGAAAAATCAAAACTGTCAGTTCATAGGTACAGCAACAATTGGAGTTGATCATATAGACCAAGCGTATTTGGCCACAAGAGAAATACCTTTTTTTTCATCCCCAGGCTGTAATGCAATATCTGTTGCTGAATATGTTATTAGTGCTTTAGTAATCATGAGTGAACGTTATCTTATCGATATATTTTCATTAACCGTGGGAATTGTTGGGGCAGGTAATACCGGTACAAGATTAACAGAAAAGCTTGATGCTTTAGGTATCAACTATTTATTATGTGACCCCTTACTTGCAGAAAGTAATGCGGATAACCGCCATTTTTCAACTTTAGATGAAGCGCTAAAGTGTGATGTGATTTCATTACATGTACCACTCACAAAAAGTGGTGAACATAAGACTTATCATCTCTTAAATGCACAGCGTTTAAGTATGTTAACAGATCAGCAAATACTGATTAATGCATGCCGTGGTGAAGTGATTGATAATCAAAGCTTACTAACATTGATGCAACAAGGGCTAAAAACAAAGCTTATTTTAGATGTTTGGGAGAATGAACCCAATATCCTCATTGATTTAATTGATTATACCGATATTGCCAGTGCGCATATTGCTGGTTATAGCTTAGAAGGAAAAGCTCGTGGTACTGAAATGCTCTATCAGGCATTATGTAAAACGCTTAATATCAAAGCTGAAAAGCGCTTAACGCAGTTTTTACCTAATGCTCAAATTGATTATGTAGAAATAAAGCAAAATTTTGATGAAATACTACTAAACCAGTTAGTGAAAATGGTTTACGATGTCAGGCGTGACGATGGTATTTTTCGACAGAATATAAATCGTCAACAATTAACAGCACAAAGCTTCGATCATATTCGTAAAACATACCCAGCTCGCAGGGAGTTTTCGGCAATAACCGTAGCGTTAAAAAATCAAGCTAAGGGCGATGAACTACATCGGCTTGGCTTTAGTAAAACGTCCATATAAAAGAGAGAGGATCATGGCACAGAAATTTGATGTTTGCGTACTTGGCGCAACAGGCTTAGTAGGCAAAACGATAATTGAAATTCTTGAACAAAGAGACTTTCCAATTAATAAGTTATATCCATTAGCGAGTGCTCGCTCAGCCGGTGAATTTATTGATTTTAACGGTGAAAGTATTGAAGTGTTGGATGCTGAACTCTTTGATTTTAGCCAGGCACAAATAGGATTTTTCTCAGCCGGAGGTGACATTTCAGCTAAATTTGCTCCAATCGCAGGCGAAGCTGGTTGCATAGTTATTGATAATACTTCCGAGTTTCGTTACGAAGCCGATATTCCGTTGATTGTTCCTGAAGTAAATCCTCATGATTTGGCTGATTATCGTAACCGTAATATTATCGCCAACCCAAATTGTTCAACCATCCAAATGATGGTGGCATTAAAACCAATTTATGATGCAGTGGGAATTTCACGCGTAAATGTTTGTACTTATCAATCCGTATCCGGTGGTGGTAAAGCCGCTATGGATGAATTAGCTAAACAAACAGCCGATTTATTAAGCGGTAAACCAGTTGAAACCAAAAATTTCTCTCGTCAAATAGCTTTTAATGTAATACCTCAAATTGATGTATTTCTTGAAAATGGTTATACCAAAGAAGAAATGAAAATGGTATGGGAAACAAAGAAAATTTTGGGGGATGATAATGTACTTGTCAATCCAACAGCTGTGCGTGTTCCTGTATTTTTTGGTCACGGTGAATCATTGCATATTGAAACTAATTCACCTATTTCTGCAGAAGAAGTAAAAGAATTGTTAAGCCAAGCTAAGGGCGTTGTAGTTTGTAAAAATGACGAAGATTTTCCTACCCAAATTGGGGATGCAAGTGGCAGTGACGATACTTATGTAGGGCGCATTCGTGAAGATATTAGCCATAATTGTGGTATTAATATGTGGATTGTTGCCGATAATGTTCGTAAGGGAGCAGCAACTAATAGCGTTCAAATAGCAGAGCTATTGATTAGAGATCATTTATCCTAACTAGAACGTTAGTTAATATTTACTTTAGTTAATAAAGTTTTATTTAAATTAGGTATAACACTAAGATTTATTAAAGAAAAATCAAAACTCGTCGTTAAAGTTAACGACGAGTTTTTTATTTTGGATTATTATAAATAAAATAATGAATATTCTGATGTGATATTGATATTATATGTGTACGCTAGATAAGAAATAATACATATAAAGTAGCTGTTTTTTTACCCATGTTTTATAAAATACACAATTGGAATAAATTTTGCTTTAATTTCCAGTGGTTTGAATGCGCCAATCAATTGGCACTCTTAATTGTAAATAGGAAATTTGTAATGCAACGATTGTTACGCCTGTGCCTGTGGCAGGTTATTATCATCAGTTTTGCTGTTTTAAACGTCTCAATTGCCTCGGCACAAGAAGGTGGTATCCGCATTCTGGGTCCTAAGAGTGTTGATACCTATTACAAAGAATATGGCCCGATTACCTCAAAAGATACGTTGTGGAATATAGCAGTCAATGTTCGCCCTGATCCAAGTCTGTCAATTTATCAAGTTATGCAAGCTTTGTATGAAAATAATAAACAAGCTTTTGTTGATGAAAACCTCAATCATTTAATTGACGGTCAATACTTAACTGTTCCCCCTATTGAAACTATTCGATTTATTAATAAAGAACTAGCTCAACAACGGTTTGAAGATGATGAAAAAGACTGGGTTAGCGGATCTAAAGATACAAAATTTAGCAGAGGTGGTAATCGTACCGTTAAAAAGAAAGATCTAGATGCTGCTAAGACCGATATTAATAAGCAACTTAAGAATTTCAATGACGGTCAGAAAGAACGCTTAACAACTATACAAAATGATGTATTGGATTCCATTGATGGTTTGCAAGCTATTCTTAAAGAAAATGAAAAATTACGTAAAAGGCTGTCATCCTTTGATGAACAGCTCAATAATATGCAAAACGAAGTAGCTAAGGGTAAAGAAATAAAGCTACAAATGGATGATATGATTGCTCTTCAACAAGCTCTTTTAGAAAAAGCAGAGGCAAGAGAGCAAGAAAGAGCTATTGAGCAAGAGCAAGCTAAAATTGATGATCAGGGCGGAATATTAAACCTTATATTAATGGCAACATTACCCGCACTTGCTGTTTTGGGATTTGTAGTATTTTTTGTTCGTCGTAAAAAACCTTCTGAACCTATTAAAAATAAGAAAAAATCAGTTAAAGATGAACCCATTGATAAAGAGTTAGAACCAGAAGAAATTTTAGAAGATGAAACACTAAATAACGAATTATCACTTGATGATGAGTTATCTATAGATCTGGCGGAAGACGTGACTGACGATCTCGATTTACTTTCGGATGATTTGGGAGCATTAGATGATGAGTTACTTGAAGATGATGCTATTCATCTTGATGACGACTTAGACGATCTAGATGATTTAGATGACCTATCTCTTGATGGTGAGGCGTTAGAAAGCGGAGAACTTGGGCAAGACGATTTAGATTCTTTACTTTCAGGTATTGACGATGATACTGAAGGGGAACCACTTGATGGTGGTGAGCTTGGGCAGGGTGATTTGGATTCGTTACTTTCGGGTATTGACGATGATATCGAAGGTGAGCCACTTGAAGGTGGGGAGTTAGATCAGGATTCACTTAACGATTTGTTGACTGAAGATGAAATTGCAGAAAAAGATCCAGCTGAAGAAATAGAGGATATATCAGGAGATTTAACCGACCCTGATGATATTGACGCCTTACTTGCCGCTACAGAGACATCAACAGAGGCAGAAACGGCCGTTGATGAAGACTTATC
>Ga0209292_1003378_pt1 | contig 17630 bp, 19 predicted proteins | sample GOMGulsemesocosm_2_FD_184634 | JGI IMG/M metagenome (GOLD analysis project Ga0209292, IMG submission 184634) | Methane-oxidizing microbial communities from mesocosms in the Gulf of Mexico - GOM9C Gulf of Mexico (SPAdes) (version 2) | ecosystem: Environmental > Aquatic > Marine > Cold seeps... | reverse complement strand
GTGTCTATATTTTTTCATTTGCTACTTCTTTTAGTGAATGCTGAGATAGAGTATTAATTTACAAGGAGGTCACATGAAACTTAAATTTTTTATAGTACTAGGAGTATTCATTCTTTCAGGTTGTTCTAATGGTTTAGTTCAAGATACATATAAATATACAAAGAATGGTAACGGTAAAGAAACACATACTGCCTTCATTATTTTATCTCATATAGAGCTGAATCAAGCAGAGATAGAAAAAATTGAAGATGATTATAAAAATGAGACTGTTAGTTCAAGAAAATTTTTATATGAATACTTATTAGCTAAACGGACACAAGAAGATCAATATGTTTCAAGCTTTATAAAAAGTTCTGAAAACAACCTTCCAATTTTACTTCATAATTCTTCAACTTGGATCTCAATGGGGAGCCCTACGTTAGAATTACTCTCTATTTATAGTAAAACAAATGATACTGCTTTAAGTGTTTTACTTGAGTTACTTTTTGAGAGTGATGGAGTTAATCAATCTGTCATAGCATCAAATTTACGAGATGTGTATGAGCTACAACCTACTCGTTTTATTGCGTTAACTAAGAAAATGGAATTTGATTTGAACAATATATTATTATTAATGGAGGATGAATAAATGACGACAATAACATTTGTAAAAATGAAAAAAGGGACAGGTTCAAGGGTTATTGGTAGCTTGAAATGGGGAAGCGATGAATACGAAGTGGTTAGTGGAGGTTATGGGAAAGGTGCTATTCCTAATGGTAGCTTTGACATAGAACGCTATAAAGCAGTGTCAGGTGATAAGTCAACGATGAAGTCGGGGTTTGTTAATCCTGCCAATGGCAGAGGTTGGTTTTTACCTTTGACTCCAAAATTCTCAACGGCTAGGCATGGTTTTGGGATTCACCCTGATGGTAACCTGCCCGGAACTAAAGGCTGTGTTGGACTGCAAGGTACTGATATGAAAAAGTTTTGGGATAAATGGATGAGAACTGGTATGAAAGCAAGACCAACTTCTTTACTCGTTACCACCAAAATATAACAAGGCGCTTAGCTTGGCGTTGGTATGCCGTAATGGTATCGGAGCTGTGCAATTAATATTGCATTATCTTGATGCTTATATACGATTCTATGTTCATCGTTTATTCGTCTAGACCAGTATCCCGATAAACCATGCTTTAAAGGTTCAGGTTTACCAATACCTTCGTGAGGAGTTCTTTGAATATCTTTAATAAGCAAATTAATACGTTTAAGGATTTTTTTATCGGTCGTTTGCCAATACAAATATTGTTCCCAAGCTTTGGTAGAGAATGTTAGTTTCATTCTATTAGGTCTCTTTCAGTACCATTGCCAGTTTCAAGTTCGGCAATCGATTCTAAAAGGTTTCTAGCATTTGCTGGTGATCTTAGTAAATATGTAGTTTCTTGCATGGCGTTATAATCTTCTAACGACATCATAACAACTGGATCTTCACTTTTACGTGTAATAATAATTGGAGCATGGTCATTACAAACATGTGCCATGGTATTTGCTAAATTTGCTCTAGCGGCTGTATAACTTATTGCGTCCATATTAACTCCATATTGTTCATGTACGTTTATTTGTACATAGTAGCACTTGGCACATAACAAGTCACTCAAAAGGACAAATGACAGTTGGTTTTTGCACCTTAGTCGCTTATTTTAACCGACTATTATTTGCCTCTTAGTGAGGCGTTGGTTTCGCTAGTTTGTGCGCTTCATTGCAACTTTGTAGACTTTTCCTTTGTCACGCTTTCCTACTGAAATCACAGTGACGGTAATAATAGAGTCATTTACTTCGTACACTAGGTGATAGCCAACTTGTCTTAATTTAATTTTGTACAGTTCATTGGCAACTGATAATTTAGCACTCTGGATATGTGGGTTTTCTAAAACTTCACCTAGTTTCTTTTTAAACTGCTGCTGTACTGTAGAACCAAGCTTCTTCCATTCTTTCAGTGCCGTCTTCTTAAACTCTAATTCATAGGTCATTTAAACTAACCTTTATGGTCTCTTCATTTTTTCTAGACTCTGCAATATTCAATAGTTCAAGATCTTCCATGTGATCCATCATAAATTCATAAGTCTCTGCTGGTATACAATAAAAAGCAGGCTCATTTCTATTTAAAACAGCAATAGCGTCACCGTCTGCGCTCATAGCAACTTTCATTGGATTAGCTTTTAATTCACTAATACTTGCTGCAGCTTCAGTTAATATTCTAGTAGTCATACGTTACTCGGTACTTTAAAGTGGTCTTTATTTAGGTCTCGTTATAATCTCCGAAACATAAGGCAATTAAACGGACAAATAATAGTTGGCTTTTTGCTCATTCTTCGCTAATTTTAGCCAAACTATTTTATTGCCGCTTATTGGGGCGTTGGTGTTTCAGGAGTGTGGTGTTTTCAATGGATAATGATGACGTAAAAATGGTAGAAGCTAAAATAGAGTTAGAACGTATTTCTGAGCTTCAAAAGTATAAAGAAGAATTTGATAAGCTTGGTTCACATGATTGGGGACTTAAAGATTTCCTTTCTATTATTGCGCCATTTGGCTTACTTATACTTGCAAATAGTTTCTTTACAATCGAGAGTGAGTTATTTCAAATAATGTGCGTTATTTTCATTGCCTCGTCTTTTGTTCAAGGCATGGTTACCGCTGAAAGTAAAAAGACAAACCGCAGAATTGACTTACTACTTAAAATCATCAAACAAGATCAGAGTAAAAACACATAACAAGCGTTTCATCGGGGGAAGATCACTTTTTACAGTTTGCTCGGTTTCGCTTCGCTACACAATTTAGCAAACTAATAAAAAGCCCCTTAATGTGGGCGTTATAACTCAAAATCAAAGCCTTGTGCTGCCTGCATGTTTTAACTTTACTTTGTACCATATAAAGTACAACTAAAGGTATCGTTATGAGTAGACTTCATTTTGATCAGGATATACAGCCGCTTTCAGATTTTAGAGCTGGTGCAGCTTCTTTTATACGTCAAGTAAATGAAACAAGAAGACCTATTGTAATAACCCAAAGAGGGAAAGGTGTCGCTGTTGTTGTTGATGTCGCTGAGTATGAGTCCATGCAAGAAAAGATTGAGTTGCTTGAAGAAGTACAAAAAGCAGAAGCTCAGCTTTCTGCTGGTTTAGGTGTTTCTAGCTCTGATGCTAGGAAACGAATTTTACAGAGCATTCAACGTTGAAAGTAACTTGGTCTCCTTTAGCATTAGAAAAGTTAGAAGCAACCGCTAAGTATATTGCACTTGATAAACCATCAGCGCTGATAAATGGGTTAATGACATTTTTGATCGAGCGGACTTACTTGCTTCTCAACCTGATATAGGTCGAGAGGTGCCCGAATTGTTAGGTTCAAGTTATCGTGAAGTGATCTTTGGTAATTATCGCATTATCTATAAGATAGAAAATGAGATTAAAATACTAACCTTACGAAATAGTCGTCAGCTATTAAGTTCAGATAATATTGAGTTATAACAAGGCGCTCAAACGGAAAAATTACAGTTGGCTGCGCTCGTGTCTCGCACATTATAGCCAACTGCATTTTTCCGCTTAGCTTAGCGTTATGTACCTTTCAATAGCTAGTGTTATTAACTCCTAATATTTATTAATCAGGATGAAGATGAAATCTAAAACATATTATTCTCCTAAAGGTAAAATAATCTCTTCATCTATTGTTTTGTTTCTAGTTGTTTGTTGTATTTATTTTGATGAAATACCAGGAAGACATGGAGGGTTAAACTCCCAAGATGACCCATTTTGGTTTTGGGCTACGTTAACCTTTATTATAGGTATGTGTGTCCATCAACTTTTAAATATAAAAACAGCTAAAACTACGGAAGAAAGCGATACATAACAAGCCAATTAATCAGGACAATGGTTTGCTGCAACAAACGGTCAGTACGCAACTTTTGCTACACCTATTTATTTTGATGTGCCCTAGTTAGAAAGTAGTTATTTAAAGCCTAAATTAACGACTAGAGTCCACAACTAGTCGTTAAATATTAAACAACAGAAAAATTTAAAAATCAGCTATTCATTGTAGTAAAGGATGTTCTATGAAAGCCACTCGCACCCATACCCCAGTCAAACATTGACCAAGAAGCGCCTTACGGCGCTTTTTTTGGGGAAGTAAATGGTAATACCTCAGACTATATTTATCCTTCCTATAAATCATCTTGATAGCGCTCAACCATATCCTCATGTTTTTCAACAACACCAGAAATAGAAAGTTGCTCGTTTATCATAGTCCCCATCGTTGGAAAACTTGACCGTTCAATCTGCACATCCTCTGACCATAACTTAGCGCGCATAAACGCCTTAGCACAATGTAAAAAAACTTCAGTAATGGTTAATTCTATGCAGGCTTTTGGTGGGTTACGCTCATTTGAAAATAAGGCGAGATGATCTATTGAGGTTGAAATGCGTGCAGTGCCATTCAGCCTTAAGGTTTCATCAACACCGGGAATAAAAAAGAGGCAAGCTATGTTTCCTGTTTCAAGAATATTGCACAGGCTATCTAAGCGATTATTGCCTTTGGCTTCAGGCAGTAATATTGTATTTCGATTGAGTATTTTTACAAAGCCGGGCTCGCCACCACGAGGTGAACAATCAACTAAGCCAGCACTTGAATGAGTAGATATTGTTAAAAAGGGTGAGTGTTCAACAAAGTTTATCGAATGTTTTTCTAATGTGTTTAACTGCTTATCTTTGGCGCGTCCTTTAGCGTGACCATAAATGTCTCTAAGCTGAGCTGTTGATTGAATATACATAGTTATCCTTGGTTGTTACTATTTTTAAGCTTTAAGCTGCTATTAACCAGGTAATAAATGCAGTCAGATTATGACCTCATCTATCATCTCCTGGGTACATCAATTTGAAAAGTTTCTCGATAAGCTCGATTAAAGTCAGCTATATCACGTTTATCTAAGTAACGAGTATGTGCCTGATAAAAATCAACGCTACGGTAGAGCTTTTGTAATGCCGTATTAACATCCTTAATAGTTTGCTCTCCAATTGCCCCTTTGCTGCAGGCAACATAACCAATAATGTAATTTGGAGAGCCTGCTATTTTCACTGACTCAAGTGTTGCTTTAGTGTGTGTTTCTTTTAGTACTTTATGCACATTAACAGGGTACTCAATGGTGTAATCTATGCGATCCATTAATAACATTTTGACCAGTGATGTGGTTGAGTCAATGCCACTTCTTATGACTAGGTTATGCTTTTCTAAAGCAGCGATTTGAGCATCTAAGAACACACCAAACGATCGGCCCTCATTAACTCCTAGGGTATGGTTTGCTTTGCCGGTAAATAATGAGGTTAATGACTTTAAGTGTTTGTTACTATCAAGTGCATTTGTTGGCAATATATTCGAGTGTGTTCCTGTCTTGTAATACAGCTGTAAACTTAAATAAATATTAAGGGGGAGGCTGTAAATATTATCTTTAAGTCGTTCAGGGGTTTTGATTCTATTGGGTGCACAACTTGTCGGCAGCTTTTTTAATATCCGCGCAATACTCTGACTTTCTACAAACTTAGTGGAGAATTGGTACTGTGGTAGTGATTTCATCAATAAATTGGAAGTATCAGCTAAGGTTGATAAATGAACATTGCTGATTTGAGTTTGTTGAGCTGAATCTCTGACACTATCGTTGAGCCAGTGTATTGTATTTTCAGCGCTGCTATTTTTGCAAAATAGGTATGAAGAGAAAATAGTGAGGATGATTATTAATGTGTGCATTAAGTGTGACCTATTAACCAATACCAATTGTCCTTACTAGAAATAAACCAGGTTTTCAAATTTTACTAGTATCAAAACTGCAATATTAGCAGCTTATCATGATAAGAAAAAAAAGGGTAAATTGGCGATTTATTGTCGGCATTGCCTTTATCTCGTGTTATTAACGGCCTTAACCTCAGCTATCCTCTTCATCACCTCAATAAAGTTTTTACTGCATTTATTTATTATTTTCTAATTAACACTATACATAAGTAAAAAAGAGTGTAAAAATAACAATACAAATCGCGTAATTAAATCTTTACGATTTCTTGTTTTTGTTTTTGGTAGAGCTGTAGCCCTTGTTTTAGCGTTATCCTTCCTTGAATTTTACCTGTTTAATCTGTTTATTTAGCTAGCGTAAATACACTTTAAAGCTCCACTTGGTGGAAAAAGAAATATATTAAGGAAAGAAACATGACGACCACTAGCGAATTATCTGCCGTACCAACGAGCTCAAATGACATTCATGTCAACGCTGAGCATGTCATTATTACGCCTGAAGCATTGCGTGCTGAATTACCACTGCCTGAAGCTGGACGTGAATTTGTTAAGCAGTCACGTAAAACCATTTCAGATATTATTCACAAGCGTGATCCTCGTTTGTTGGTCATTTCAGGTCCTTGTTCAGTACATGATGTTGAAGCGGCGAAAGATTACGCTCGTCAATTAAAGGTATTACAAAATAAATACCAAGGTACTTTATATGTGGTTATGCGTGTTTACTTTGAAAAGCCGCGTACAACGGTTGGTTGGAAAGGGCTGATTAATGACCCTCATATGGATGGTTCGTTTGATGTGGAAACAGGTTTGCGTAAAGCACGTGAATTGATCCTTTACTTAACAGAGCTAGGTTTACCACTTGCCACTGAAGCACTTGACCCTATTAGCCCACAATACTTGGCTGAAGTATTTAGTTGGTCTGCTATTGGTGCACGAACTACTGAGTCACAAACCCATCGAGAAATGGCCAGTGGTTTATCTATGCCAATAGGCTTTAAAAACGGTACTAATGGTAGTTTAGGTGTTGCGGTTAATGCATTGCAATCGGCGGAATCGCCACATCACTTTATGGGCATAAACCGTCAAGGCCAGGTTGCCTTAATTCAAACCTGTGGTAACCCAGATGGCCATGTTATTTTACGTGGTGGGGCAGCGCCAAACTATGATGCCGCTAGTATTGCAGAATGTGAGCAAGTACTTGCTAAGCAAGGTATTGATGCAGGTATCATTGTTGATTGTAGCCATGGTAATTCAAATAAAGATTACACCCGTCAGCCGATTGTGGCACAAGATGTGGTTGATCAAATTTGTGCGGGTAATAAATCGATTATTGGTATAATGTTAGAAAGTAATATCAACGCGGGTAACCAAAGTAGTGATTTAGCGACAGCTGACTTAGCTTACGGTGTATCGATAACTGATGCGTGTATTGATTTAGCGGTAACAGAGCAATTGTTAGCAGATGCGGATGCAAGCCTATCAGGTTGTTTAACATCACGTATTGCCTAACCAGTAATATACACGAATAATAGTAGACGCGACTTATGTCGCGTTTTCTATTTTTTGTGTTGTAAAGAAATACCAATAAAACATTTTAAGCAAGATAGCTCTTAGCGTGAACCAAGGTCTTGCATGGATAAAGAGTAATATGACAAATTCAGACTTTGAAAAAAAGTTAACCCTTTTACGTGACGAAATTGATGAGATTGATAGTGACTTAGTCAAATTGTTGCAAAGACGATTAAGTGTTACTAGTAAAGTGGGGCAATTAAAAAGTAACGTCGGTAAACCTATTTATGATGCGACACGTGAAGCGAGTTTGTTCGCCAAACGTCGCCAGCAAGCGAGTGATGCTGGTTTATCACCTGATTTAATTGAAGATGTATTACGTCGTTTAATGCGTGACTCTTATGTTAGCCAAGATGCTAGTGGTTATCGTTGTGTTAACGCTGAGTGCAAAAAAGTTGTTGTGGTTGGTGGTAATGGCCAGTTAGGCTCTGTTTTTGTTGATCTATTTCAACGCTCTGATTATAAAGTAGCAATTATTGGTCAAGAAGATTGGCCAAACAGCGAAGCTATTTTAGCCGATGCCAGTGTTGTGATCGTTGCTGTACCTATTCGATTAACTTCAAGGGTTATTCATCAGCTAAGCAACTTACCTGAAGATTGTATTCTAGCTGATTTAACCAGTATTAAAGAGTCTCCTCTATATGAGATGAAACAAGCCCATGCTGGGCCTGTTGTTGGTTTACACCCTATGTTTGGTCCTGATGTCACAGGTCTTATCAAGCAAACTATTATTAGTTGTGAAGGACGTTACCCTGAGCAATATCAATGGTTATTAGAGCAATTTGAAGTGTGGGGCGCTAAAATTTACCCAGTACAAGCCCATGAACACGATGAAGCTATGTCGATGGTACAGGTTATGCGTCATTTCTCTACTATCGCCTATGGTTATCATTTGATGAGTGAAGGCGCTGATATTGAAAAACTAGTGGCGATGAGTTCACCTATTTATCGGTTAGAATTGATCATGGTTGGTCGATTATTTGCTCAAGACCCTAATTTATATGCAGATATCATATTTGCTAATAAAGACAATGTCGCCATGATGAAGCGTTTTGCTCATCGCTTTTTAGCACTACTTGACGATGTGAATCTTGATGATAAAGATGCCTTTGTTGGTATGTTTAATCATGTTTCTGATTGGTTTGGTGATTATGCAGGTGACTTCCTTGAAGAAAGTAAATCTATGTTATTAAAAGCGAATGAACTGAAAAAGCATTAAACTTTTTTCACTAACTAGACGTTAGTGATTAAAGGAATATCAATAAAATTTAACACCTTAATAAAAAGCACTAAGCCTTCAACTTAGTGCTTTTTTAGTTTCCCCTTTATCTTCCAAGCACCTAATGGTTAGGTCACTTGTCATCTCACGTTACTTTGCTATGTTTAATGACCAAGTAAAGTGATATCGGCTTCATTATTATCATTGATAGTAAGCGCTATGCTGTGACTATTTATGGTCGATAAATATTAGCGACGACAAATTATGTAACATACAATGTTGTATTTAACTTGAATGTATACAGTATACCTATATAGTATTTGTCATCTTTTAGTTGTGAATTTTTAAGGTTAAACATGAATTTTAAACCAACCTTGTTATCTTTAGTGGTTGCCAGTGCCATTTTATCTGGCTGTAATAGCACTGCTGATACCTCATCATCTACTCTTTCAAAAACAAGCTCTGCGCAGTTAACAATACCGCAGGGCGCCATAATACCGGTATCAAAAACGATACCTCATCCGTCTGAAATGAGTGTTGATGTTACGGCGAGTGGACGAGTGTCGACGCTAAATAGCGTCGAAGTTGTAAAGGTTGGTAAAAATATCCCTTATACCTACAGCTCTGGCAGGGTAAATAATACCCCTGGTTTTGATTGGTATGTAAGTAAACATTTTGCCCTGAAAAGTAATAGACCAGAAGATCAGGTTGTATTGTATATGGAGCTGCTAGAAAGCTCATTTCCACATTACATTGAACTCTTTGGTATGACACCGCCAGATTTAGAAAATAAGCGTATGGCAGCAGTATATGGTTCAAGTAAAAAAGAAACTAAAATATTTGTTACCGATGATAACTTAACGCGAGGTATTAGCGCGGGTGGTGAAGCCATGTTCTATAACTTGGTCGGTTATAGTTTCCCTAGTGCACGTGAACAGCACCAACGCTACATAGTTGTTCATGAACAAGGCCATGTCTTTCAAATGTCGCTAATGGATTATCCTGGTTGGTTACCAACTTGGTTTACTGAAGGTACAGCGGATGCTTTAGCTCACCATTATTACGATCCAGAGAAAAAGCAGTTAAAAGTGATGGTATTTGACCGTGCTTCTCCGATGGATTATATCCGTCGAGGCTTAAGAGAATATGAAGCCTTAAATAGCCCTAAGATTGAAGACATGACCAATAACCCTCGACTTTATCGTGGCGTTAACTTCTTAATTGTTCACTTTATGTTGGACGATCCTGACAGATCTCATAAATTTAAAGCATACCGTGATGAAATGGCGTCTATGCGTCAGTCTGACTACGGTAATGGCAAAGAATTATCACACCAGTTAATGATGGATATTTTTGGCGACTGGGACAAAGTTGAAGCTGAGTTTGCAGAGTTTGTTGCCAGTGTCGATAAAACGTTCAACGCTGCTGCTGGTCCTTGGGAGCAAGATGGTAACAAACTATGGGTTCGAGTATTAAACAATAGCTATGAACATGGCTCTCCTCGTATGGATGTACGATTGAAGCCGGGCAAACAGCCTTTCTATAATCAATTTAAGTTTGATCAACCTTTAGCTGAAATGTCGTCATTGGTAAGTAAACCTGCTCGTGGTGTTGATAACCCAACACTCTCTCTAGAGATTGATTACTTAGCCGATCATCTACACCGTGGTCATGCAGGTATTGGTTTAGGTTTGAAAATTACTGAAGAAAATCAAAAAAGGTTGGAAGCAGACAAAAAAGTAGGCACATTCAAGCAGAAATCTTATAAACCAGATGAAGATGAATTACTGCAAATAAGAGTGGTTAAGGGTAATACCCTAGTTGTTAATGCAGAATCATTAGGCGCGAAGGATATTAGTTACTCTTTACCTGTAGCAATGATTGCTGATTTAGCGTCGCAGAAGAAACCTAAGTTAGGTTTATCGGTGACGATTAATGATGATCATTTATTAATGGTGCTTAAATCTGAAAACAGTGAATATGAAGAGAAGTTTTCAATATCAAGTGAAGTAAAAACAAAACTACTTGCTAGAGATATGGCGATATTAGCTGAAAATGCTGAACATAGACTGACGGCCTTTTTTGACGAAGGCCGAGATCTTAATCCTGTACCTCGAGATGCCACAACCAACCTTGAAGTTAATCCATGGGCAAACCCTGCAGATCGCTCTATTAGCCGTTTATTCAGAGCAATGTGGCGTTTAGGTGACAAAGTGCCAAATGAATTAACGGCTATGTATGACTTTATGGTGGCAGCAACACCAAAAGATCGTGCTACCCAATTAGCTTCTTTAGATAAGCTGAATAATGCCAGTGCAAGTTTAGTTGCTGCCATTGTTAATTCTGGTGCGAGTAAAGACAAGATTAATCATGCATTAAAAGAGCTTTCAGGTTTACACCTTCGTTTAGAGTGGCGACAAGAAAAGGCAAATGGTGAGCAAGTTGTTTCAGCTGTTTTGCGCAATCAAGGTGCTTCAGTGGCTAATGCAAAAATCACGGTAACTCAACAAGGAAATAAAGCGTTAAGCAAAGATATTGAGTTAGCCAGTGGTGATAAAACCATGCAAGATTTAGTGACTACTGCTACGACACGTGCAAGTAAACAAGTCATTATTGCCAAAGCGGCGGTTGAATGGCAAGGGCAAGTCATTGAGTTAACAGAGGAACAAGGTGCTCGGGTTTATCCTTGGTCGTCAATGGCGATTGTTGAAGCAGCAAAAGTTACCGGTAGTGAAGTATCAATCACCAGTGAATTTAGAGGTCCACATGCAGGGACAACTAAAGGTAAGATAATGGTACAAGCCTATCCTTCAGATAGCTATGAAACATCATATTTTGAAGAAGAAGTTAACATAGCGCCTTATGAAATTCGCCAGTTCAGCAATAAGTTCAAACTTAAGTCAGGTGCGGTAGCTAAGCCTACTGCGATTGATGTTACTTTTGAGTTGGTTATTGATGGTGAGCCAGTGTTGATTAATGAAAGGTCTGAGGTTAAATAAAGCAATTTATTGCCTTAACTTGGCTAGCTCTTCTTTAATGACATTTAAACAGAGCTAGTTATCAAAACTTAAACAGTTTTCCGCTTTCCCTTTGAGCTTTTTAGGGGAAGTGGACCTTTATTCTTCCTACAACTTCCCCTTGTTATCACATAGCTTTAAACAGTAATCCCCTTACTGCAATATTGCATATTCCCTTAAATAAGCTATAAAAATATATACAGTCGTTATATCTGTTAAATCCTTAACACCTTTATAAATTTGTCGATTGATAACTTTCTTACACTCAGCTGAAGAGTCTGTTTATTCATGATGAATTATTTAAAGCTATTGCTATCTTATCTAATCTTTCTAATGCCTATTTCAGCAGTAGTGATAGCGGAAGATGAATTAACCTCAGTAGTCATTGTCACTGGCCATTATCCCCCTGCAATCAACGAAGCCGATAAGGATAAAGGCTATCTTTCTCGCCTTGTCACAGATGCCTTTGCCTTAGAGGGTATCAAAGTTGAATATGTCTTTGTCCCTTGGGCAAGAGGTTTACGCATGACAAGGTTGGGTAGTGAGGCTTGTATCATGTATTACGCCAAAACACCCGACAGGGTTAAGTCCTTTTTTTTTAGTGAACCATTGTTGGAAGAGGAGTGGCTTTTTTTTCACTTAAAAAGTACTCCGGTAAAGTGGCAAAAACTCACCGATTTGTCCCGTTATATTATTGGTGCAACCTTGAGTTATTCCTATAGTGAGGAATTCCATAAGTTAGCTGATGAGCAAGCATTAAATGTGCATTGGGTTGCCAGAGATAAACAGAATTGGCAAATGCTGATGGCAGGAAGAATTGATATTTTTCCGAGTGCCAAAACAGGTTGGTATCAATTACGTCAGCTTTATAGCGAAGTAGCCATTGAACAAATCACAACTCACCCAAAACCTTTAAAAACTAACCTAGGCTATTTACTTTGCTCCAAAGAACACCGTGATGGCAAGTTCTTCAGAAATAAGTTTAATCAGGGCTTTAGCAAACTTAAAAAGTTAAAACCACTTTCTTATTATATTCCAGATAGCCAAGATAAAAGCTGGCCGGTAGACCCTGATTAGGCTTTTACACATTATTTTAATTTATGTCGCTAGGTAGATATTATGAAAAAATTAGTCCCGTTATCACTTATCATACTTTTGGCTTTTCCTTGTCTTGCAGAAGAGACAAAGCAGTTAGCAAACAAAGTAAAACAGCTTGAAGTCGAAATACAACAACTAAAAAAATCGCTACACTCAGTTGACACAAAAGTCGCTGAAGCTGAACCCGTAGCAAAAGAAAGCGAGGGCATCAAATTAGGTGGTGCGGTTCGTTTTCAATATGTATATGAAGATTATAACGATGATAATTCTGCTCGTGGTGGAGATTTAGATTTTGATGTTTTTCGCCTTGATTTAAATGGTGAAGTTGGCGGGGTAATACTCTCTGCTCAATATCGTTGGTTTCAATATATGAATGTTATTCATCATGCTTGGGCTGGATATGATTTTAATGAGCAATGGCAAGGACAAATGGGTATTACTCGCGTGCCATTTGGTAACTTAGGTTACAACTCCCATAACTATTTTTTTAGTAGCAATTATTATGTCGGCTTAGAGGATGATTATGATGCAGGGATTAAATTCATAAGAAAGGATGAGAAACATGATTTAAGGATTGCTTTCTTTTTCACCGATGAAATGGGTGGTATTGACGGTTATGTTGATGATAGAAGTGATCGATATTCTTACGATATTGTTGGTGTTCGTGCAAATGATGAAGGCATTTGGGATGAACCTGCAAGTGAAGCGGCTGAACATAATACCCTGAGTGTACGTTATGCCTATCAACTATCTAATATTGAGCTAGGCTTTTCTTGGTTATCCGGAGATATACGCGACGCTAGTTCATCGATAGGTGATAGAACGGCTTTTGCTATTCATGGTGATGCACAATTTGATCGTTGGAATATCAAACTGCAATATACCGATTATGATTACAACTTTGATAGCTACTCTCCCTCAATAGCTGTTGGCGCTTATAGTTTTTATGACTCCATTCCTAGTGAGGCCAAACTTTATACTGTCAATGTAGCTTATTTAAAGCCCGTTGAGTTTGGTCCTATTACCTCATTAAACTTTTATAACAACTACAACCTGATGACTGACAAGTCAGGCAGCTATAACAACGACACCATTATGAATGTGTTAGGTGTCGCCATTGCCTCAGGTGGTCTTTATACCTATGTTGATTTGGTTAGCGCACAAAACCAACCCTTTGTTGGTGGCACTATGGCTGGTGATAGTGATGACTGGCAAACGAGATTTAATATTAATTTTGGTTACTATTTTTAAGCTTCCTTAACGTTATTTTATCGAGAAGGTATTAAACAAATGAAGATTAGAGTAAAGATACAGTTAAGTGTACTGTCTGCGGTGGTAATTCCAGGCCTTGTTATTTCCATTATATTAGCCATGTTTGTCACTGATAAAGCCTATGAGCAATTCTACGATGTTTCAGAACGCGAAATAAGACAAGTTGAAAATGGTATGAAAATCTTCTTTCGGGGTATAGAAGATAACGTTAAATATCTCATTAATCATCCCCAAGTACTTTCTGCGAATAAAGGCATCACTAGCTATAAAACAAATAATAAAAGTGTGTTAATGACACCATCTAAAAATAGTGAGTTGGAATCATCAATTTATGCAATGTTTACCAATTTTGGTGATAGTCATGACAATCTAGCTTATGTGTATTTTGCTAATAGTGAAGGCGGTTATTTACAATGGCCGGCTGGAAATATTGGTGCTAACTATGATCCTAGAGAAAGACCTTTTTATCAGACTGCACTTAAAAACAAAGGGAAAATTACTCGAACCAATGCTTATTATTTCGCCTCTGATGATGCCTCTATAATCAGCACTGTAGCTACCGTGAATGATGCTAATGGCAATGTCATTGGTGTTCAAGGTATGGATGTAAGTTTAAAGGGCTTAACTGAAATAGTTAAAAAGATTAAATTGGGAGAGCACGGCTATATAATGCTGCTACAAAATGATGGCACCATTTTAGTTGATCCTAAAAACACTCAGAATACTTTCAAAAATATAAATAGCTTATCTGGCGAGGGTTTTCATGAAATCGCAAAGCTCAATTCAGGACAACTGAGTATCTTATTGGATAATGTTGATTATGAAGTGAATATTATTACTTCAGCGGCCCTTGGTTGGAAGTTTATTGGCTTTGTTCCCAAAGATGAAATTTTAATGATGAGTAATGCGATCATATCCAGAATGATGTTAATTGAAATCATTATGTTAATTATCTTTATTGTTGCTTCTTGGCAAGTTGCAAAGTTAATTACTGATCCTATTATTCAGATAAAAGAAAACTTGAGAGAAATTGCCTCGGGGGATGGCGACTTAACCACTCGAATTACTGTCCGCAGTAAAAAGGATGAAACCGCTGAATTAGCTTGCTCCTTTAATGACTTTGTAGAGAAAATACGAGACCTTGTTGTTGAAGTGAAAAGTAATGCCGATAGCGTCAATCAGTTATCAAGCCATGTTGCCCAAGCAAGTGAAATATTAGCAACAACAACGGAAGAGCAAAATACTCAGTCTCATACCATGGCTGCAGCGTTACATGAAGTATCTACTACCTCAACACAAATTTCTGAAACAGTGAAAGGCGCGGAAGAGTTATCTGAAAACTCTAAAGTGGAAGTGATTGCAGGTGGTAAAACTATTTCACAGTCGATTGAGTTGATGAGCAGCGTCGCTGATGATATGACTTTACTTAAAGATATTCTAAATAGTTTACAGTCATCTTCTGAACAAATTAATGAGATCATCAAACTGATAACGGGTATTGCCGATCAAACCAATTTGTTAGCATTAAATGCGGCGATAGAGTCTGCTCGGGCAGGCGAAGCTGGTCGAGGTTTTTCAGTCGTTGCTGATGAAGTTCGAGAATTGTCAGGAAGAACAACCAATGCGGCAACACAAGTTGGCGAACTTATCCAAACAGTACAATCACAATCAAATGAGTCCTATGAACATATCACCCAACTTAACTTGAAAATTCAAGAAAGTGTAGAAAAAGGGCAGGAGTCACTTGAACTGCTTGAAAATATCACCGCATCGAGTGAAAAAATTGCTAGTGAGACTTCACTTGTTGCTCATTCTATTAAAGAGGAATCGTGTGCTATTGAGGAAATAAACCAGAATATTCAACATATGTCTTCGGCGATAGATGAAAGCACTAAGAGCATCAGCAATATCAAAGGTATTACTGATAATCTTGATACTCAAGCAGAGCAACTCAAGCAAATTGTTGAGAAATTCAAAACCTAATCAAAACCTAAATAAACACTAATTGATGTTACTTCCTAGTAAACCATCACCTTGTAACTAGCTTTGATCCTTTTAAGGCTAGTTACTCCTTTGCTTTAAAATGGCATTTTATGCGCTTACTTAAACCATTTGAAAGTCTTCACATTATCAAAGTTCAAGCATTAACTGCCCCAGCGTAGCAGTCCCTCTCATTGTAAATTGCTTGGCTAGCTGTTCTTTAACCACTTTGGATTTATTTTGGCTAAGTTTAAACCTGCCCTCGAGGTTATCTACTTGCACAGTAAAAACCGTAATAGCATTAAGCATATGTTTAATCGCGGTATCAGGAGCATCACTTATCGCCCAATATTTATTGTTTTCCTGACCTGGCAGAGGGCTACGCTCTCGATATTCAAAGTAATCACTTGTTTGCATCATATGATTATATTTTTCATTGCTATCTTTTACTTCGACAGCACTACCGGTTATATGTACTTTGGCGTAATTCCAAGTAGGTACCATTTGTGCTTGGCTGTTTTCTATAGAGACATCATTGGGTGAAACATAAGCGTCTTCCCCATGAAAAATCAAATTAATCACAGCGTTAGGCGATTGCTGTAATTCTTTTGCCAGCGGATGATGATTACTGACATGAGCCATTATGCTTGTTTTATTTTTGTTAGCAAAGTGACAAGGTATATGACTAATTTCAACGTCAGTATTGGTATTCATAATCAAGGTAGCAAGCGGGTTATCCTCAATAATACGGTAATAGTTATTGAGTTGATCTTTACAAGATTGATAATGTTTCGCGGGGTAGTTTTGGCTTTGGCATTCTTTAGCTTGAGACATGAATAAACTCCCCATGGTTTTTGCCACTCGCTAAAATATGCTGTTTTACTTGCGGCCATTCATCGTCAGTAATGCTAAACATGGCAGTATTTCTATAATTACCATTTGGTGCACGGCGATGTTTACGTAAAACACCTTCAAAATGACCGCCAATACGCGCGATGGCGTTACGTGATTGTTGATTGCTCTCATGTGTACAAATCTCAACTCGTGCCATTTTTAAAACCTCAAAAGCATGTTGAAGCATTAAATATTTAGCGTGAGAGTTAACATAGCTACGTTGAAATTCAGGGGTGATAAAGGTATGGCCGAGCTCTAGTTTATTGTGTTGTTTATCTAAGCTAAAAAGTCGCGTTGAGCCAATAACCTTATTACTTTGTTTATCGATAGTAACAAAGGCCAATTGCTTGCCGGCTGCCATTTCATCTATGGCTATTTGCAGCCATTCTCTTGCGGTTTGTTCATCTTTGCAGCGATTTATTGGCATATGTTGCCAAACGTTTGGAAAATCTCCAGCAAGACGAAAACCAGCTAGGTGTTCCATGGTCATAGGCTCTAGCCTAATATAACTTGTTTCAAGGGTGATAGCTGTAAACATAATGGACTCATTTTTTGTTAATGGTAACGGGTATAAATAGATGCTGACTAATGTAGTCCTTGTCTGGTATAACTACTACAACCAGAAATGAACTATGTAATAGACCAGTTTGAAGTCACTTAACCTAAATATTATTGCCCAGCCACACCTAAAACATGCAAAAGCAAAATACTTACTGATAGCTGATGCGTTGCGACAGGCAATTAAGCAAGGTCAGGTTGCCCCTACAGAGGTTTTA
>Ga0209292_1003376_pt1 | contig 17638 bp, 12 predicted proteins | sample GOMGulsemesocosm_2_FD_184634 | JGI IMG/M metagenome (GOLD analysis project Ga0209292, IMG submission 184634) | Methane-oxidizing microbial communities from mesocosms in the Gulf of Mexico - GOM9C Gulf of Mexico (SPAdes) (version 2) | ecosystem: Environmental > Aquatic > Marine > Cold seeps... | reverse complement strand
CATGGCGCGATTGCTTCATTTGCGTTGCAAAATGATCTAGCAGACGATGAAACTGGTGTGTTCTTATGTACGGCTCACCCGTCAAAATTCCAAGACAGTGTTGAAGAGATTTTAGACATTCATATCACTTTGCCAAAAGCACTTGCCGATGTTGCTGATAAAGATATTTTATCAACGGATATTAAAGCGGATTTTAGTGAATTACGTGCTCATTTAATGGCGATATAATCGCTACTGTGAGATGGTATTGGCGATGTGCGTCTTAATCGCGGCTAGCGGTTGACCGTGCTAGCCCAACCAACAACACTATTAGTTTTAAAAGGGCGGAGTCGTAAGGCGTCGCCCTTTTTATTGCTCCCCTGATAAATATTACGTTGCGACTAGTTTTATACTATGATTGTGTTTGTGTCATTGTCAAAATCACGGTAATCTGGTTTCTCTTAGGCCTTTTTGAGCATAGTGTAAGTCAATGAAATGGATTTTAATACGACGGTTTATCGTCATTGTTGGTTTGCTACTTTCCGCCTCAAGTTGGGCTTTAAATCAAGATTTCACTACGGCTCTTGCGCAGATAAACACCAGTTACTATCAATCTCCCCAAGATGCTCAGCAACGCTTAGAAGCGCTAGAACAAGGCCACACACTCTCATCAGTACCGTTGGCATCCCGCATTCATTTTCGTTTACTTCGCGCCCGCGTTGCCAAAAGACTGGCTCAAAATAATCAAGTTATTAAACAGGCAAGCTTAGGGTTGGCATTGATTGGCAGCGAGGAAGAACATCGAGAAAACCATCGCCAAGACCAGCAAGCGCTACAACTGCTGTTACTTGATCATTTAATTCTCGCCAAAGAACATCAGCAAGCGGCAACGCAAGTCAATAGTATGTTATCGGCACTGTCGCATGATGATGTCAGTAGTCATCACGCGCAATTGATGCGGCGCAATGCCACCATCCATCAGGCATTAAATTCAAAAGATGTGGCATTACTGACGTTAAAATCCGCCTATAACATCGCATCACAAAGCGGTGATGCCATATTACGGCAACAGATTTCCGTTGAGTTGGCTGATAAGTTACTAAAACTAAATGATTTAGAAGGGGCATCGGCATTATTAGAACAATCTAATCGTTATTATTTAGATGACCAAACATCGATTGATAATTTAGTGGTTCAAATTAAACTCTCAGAGCTGTCATACAGCCGTGGCCATATTGCTAATGCAATACTCATTTTATTAAACGCCAATCGACTGGCGAAAAAATCTCAATCAGGGTTATTCCAATTTGTGCTTGAATTACGTTTAGCCGAGTTATATTTAGAGCAACAAAACCTAACTCAGGTTAGCGCAAGTTTGACTCGTTTAGCGGAACTATCTCGACATGCACGACGCAGTGATGATACGGAACGTCTACTGCTCGTTCGAGCGAGATACAGCGTGGCCAACGATGATTTTAAAGAACTGGAACGATTACTCAATACGCATGAGGCCCTCGGCGCAGGAAACAGTAGTCAATCTCAAGCACGTAATTTGGCGTTATTGAATCTAAAAGCGCAAGTATTAGCCCAAGCCGGTGACTATCAACAGGCCTATCAATTGCTCAGTGACAATCAAGAAAATTTCATCAATCATCAACATCGACGTAATGCTGATAACCTACAGCGGCAACGATTAATGTTTGATGTCGAATTATTAGAGCAAAATAATCGCGAATTAACCCAAGATAATAATAACCAAAAAGCGGCGATTAATACTCATGACGAGGCGGTATCTAATCTCACTATCGCCTTAGTGGTGATTGGTATTATTGCGACATTGGCAATATTCCTAGCGGGGGTCTTCTATTATCGCCGGTTACAACTCTATCGCATGAGTCATCGAGATGCGCTAACTGGTTTATATAACCGTCATTATCTTGAGTTAGTGTTCAAACGTTTGTTAAGAAACTTCACCAAACAACGACAGCCAATGACCGCGCTAATGCTCGATTTAGACCGATTCAAACTGGTCAATGACAATTACGGTCATGCCGTTGGTGATAAGGTGCTCGTCGCATTTGCTAAGCGTTGCAAAGAAGTGTTACCGCCTGAAAGTATTATCTTTCGCCTAGGAGGAGAGGAGTTTTTAGCCTTGTTGCCACAATGGGATGGCTTAGAAGGGGCTAGAATTGCCGAAACATTACGAATCGCGATCGCCAATGAAGTCATTGATACCGATGAGGGCGAGCCAATAAAAGTAACGGTGAGTATTGGTGTTGCCAATTTGTCACGGCGAATAAGAGATCAAAAAAGCCTGTTGCAACTTGCTGATCAGCGTTTGTATATCGCCAAATCTCAGGGACGAAATCAAGTCGTTGCTAGTGCGACTGTTAGCGAAAATTTATTTAGTGCATTTGCTGAAAACTAACGCTTAAAACTGCTATTATCCTGTTTATCAATTGAATTATTATCACATTAACGAATGAATTTTTTAACCTTTAAACAGCGTTCGATAATCCATCGGTTATTTATATTGCGCACTATTGCGATAGCGGTGCAAGTGACCACGATCTTAACGCTTTATATTGTGATGTCGCTACCGATGGAATTGACACCATTGCTGGTGGTGATCGCCGTTGAATCACTATTTCATGCAGCCAGTATCATATTTTATAAGCAACGCCGTGCGAGTAACACCGCTATATTTATTCAAGTGTTTGCTGATGTTGTGTTTTTGGCAGTATTGATGTCATTTAGCGGCGGTGCCACCAACGCGTTTGTGTCGCTATTGCTATTACCTATTGTCATTGGCGCGGTTAGTTTACCAGCACAATTATTGGCGGTCATATCATGCTGCGCCGTGGCCGCTTACAGTATTTTATTGCTCAATATGCCACAACATGCCATGCATCAAATGGATATGAATAATCACTTTATCGGGATGTGGGTAAATTTTCTGTTATCCGTGGTCGTGGTTACATTTGTCGTCGGAGCGATGGCCCATTTAATTACCAGTCGAGAGCGTCATTTAGCCCGTTCGCGCGAAGAACAAATGCGCAGTGAACAGTTGTTGGCATTGGGTATTGCCTCGGCGCAAGTCACTCACCAATTAGCAACGCCATTAAGTAATATGCAATTATTATTTGATGAACTTAGTGAAGATTTCCCACAGGCACAAGCAGTACAAGCGATGGCGCACCCATTGCAACAATGTACTAGCCAACTAAATTATTTTAGAACACTCGCTAGCGATATCCGAGATAATGCGCTGCGTGATATTAGCGCAATGCAATTACTCGAAGACCTTATCGATAGCGTTGCTTTGCAATATCCACAAACACAATTTACGGTGCGCTTTAGTGACGATACTAACATCGATTATCGCATCATTATGATTCATTCGGATGCGATGTTACAGCCAGCATTACTCAACCTTATTCAAAATGGTATTAACTCAAACGCCATCGTTGGCGAACGTGCTATTGCTGTGGAAGTCGTGGCTGAAAAGAGCAAACTTTTTATTAATATTCGTGATTTTGGTGCTGGGTTGGTGGTGCCGTCTCAGCCGCTCGGTGAACAGTTAGTGGCTAGTGAAAATGGATTAGGCATGGCGATGTTACTGTCAAATACAACCTTTGAGCGCTTAAATGGAAGTTTAACGCTAATTGACCATCACCAGCAAGGCGCAGTCGCGCAGGTGGTATTGCCGATCATCGAAATGAATAAGCAAGAGCCTACTGTATAATGAAATTACTAATTATTGAAGACGATCAAGCTTTTGGTCAGACACTGTCACGGCGTTTTATCCAGCAAGGTTTTGAATGTTCGTTAGTGACGCAAGCGCAGGATGCACTGGGCAGGTGCGATGAATTTAAGCCCAGTCATATCCTGCTCGATATGAAGTTGGCATCCGCCAATGGCTTGCATCTCATTAAACCGATGCGTGAAGCATTACCGAGCGTTAAAATGGTGCTGCTGACAGGTTACGCCAGCATTGCGACAGCGGTTGAAGCGATGCGTCTGGGGGCCGATGATTATTTAGCAAAGCCAGCTGATACTCAAATGATCAGTAAAGCGTTGCTTGGCACTAGTGACAATAACACCAGCAAAGACATCGTTGTCGACACGATGTCTCCTGAACGAGTCGAATGGGAACATATCCACCAAGTGCTAGGTACCAACGATGGTAATGTGTCGGCAACTGCGCGTCAATTAGGCATGCATCGCCGAACCCTACAACGTAAATTACAAAAGAAACCCGTCGCAAGGTAATATCAATTATTTAATCAGATTGACTTAAGATCATATCGGCGGCCTTTTCTGCAATCGCGATGGTCGGCGCATTGGTATTGCCACTGACTAATGTCGGCATGATAGAGGCATCTACCACCCTTAGCTGTGCGATACCATGTACTTTCAATTGATGATCGACGACCGCAAGCTGGTCATTACCCATCTTGCAGGTGCCCACTGGGTGGAATACGGTGCCTAAACGAGCCTTAGCCATCGTAAACAAGTCATCATCTGACTGACAATCACTACCGGGGTAGAACTCTTCACCGCGGTGTTGGTCGAATGCCGGTGTCGCCAGAATTTTTCGTACCTGTTTTAAACCTGCTACTAATGTTTGCTGATCGCGGGGATCACTAAAGAAGTTGAAATCAATAATCGGTTTGTCCAACGGATTGGCAGAAGATAATGTCACGCTACCGGTACTTTTAGGACGCAATACACAGACATGACAAGAATAGCCGTGATTGCTCATTAATTTTAAGTCGCGGCCATTATCATCAAATAGTAGCGGTACCATGTGTAATTGGACATCAGGTGTTGCAAGCGATTGATCTGTTTTTATAAAGCCACCAGCTTCTAAGATAGAATTGGCTAATTTCCCTTTCTTGTTAAACAGATAATTAAAGGAATCTGGGATCATCGAGAGTAAGCCACCAAGGCTAGCTGTAAATCCATCCTTTCTCTTACTATTGACGAGGATACAAGCGTCGACATGCTCTTGTAAATTTAAGCCGACACCAGGCAAGTGATGCTGACAAGTAATGTTGTGTTGCGATAATTGTTCGCGGTCGCCAATACCTGACAGTAATAATAATTGTGGCGAGTTAATGCTACCGCCACAAAGCAGGACTTCGCGATTGGCTTTAACGATGTGGGTCTGGCCATTACTTTTATATTCAACACCGCTAGCTGCGCCATCCTCGATCAGCACGCGAGAGACTTGGGCAAGGGTGACGACGGTTAAATTTTTACGGCCGCGAGCGGGGGCTAAATAGCCACGGGCGACACCACAACGTTTACCCCCTTTAATTGTGCATTGATAATAACCAATACCTTCTTGTGAGGCGCCATTAAAATCATCAGTTGGAGGGAATCCGGCTTGGATTGCCCCTTTGATGAATACTTCACTGATGGGGTAATGTACCGGCCGGTCGGTTACTTGCAAGGGCCCTTGATCGCCATGGTATTGGCTCACGCCGCGTGAGTTGGTTTCAGACTTGGTGAAGTAGGGCAACATCTCATTAAAAGACCAGCCTGGGTTACCAAGGTTATGCCAATGATCGTAATCTTCCCGTTGCCCTCGTACATAGAGCATCGCATTTGTCGAAGAGCTACCACCAAGGGTTTTACCGCGAGGCACAAATATGGGCGCACCGTGTCGAATATCTGCAACGGGCTTGGCGTCATAATTCCAGTTGTATTTTTTGGAAAACATAAAATAGGAGAAGGCTCCTGGAATACTAATCATTGGGGTCTTGTCTTCGGGACCTGCTTCAATGACACAAACACTATGTTGGCCACATGCGCTGAGGCGATTTGCCAATACGGCGCCGGCAGAACCGGCACCTACGATAACGAAATCGAATGTCGAGTAACTCATAGTGCTTCCTTCAATAATCAATAGTTAATGTGATGAGGTTATACCAATTACAGTAAATAACTGCCCATTTGTGCTGGTTAAAATTAACGATAACGGCGTTACTCTCAATCACAATAGCTAGCTATTGCTCAATCGAGTGCCTGGTTCTAGTTTATTTTACTTTCGCACAACAAGATCACTTACTTAATGCAATTGGTATTAAATAGTAGCCAGCAAATGACATCGCTGCTTATCTAAAAGTGCCAAAAGCTTCTCTATCGGTAATGTCGAAATAACGAGGTTTTATAAAAGGGCAGCGCTAAGGCTAAGGAGGAAATGAAAATGGGCCATAAAGGCCCATTTTTGTTAACTATCATTGCGACACTAAGTTGCTTATTAGCGACCCATGCGGCGTAATGCAGAAGAAGTAAAATCACGACGAGACTTTTTAACGTCCCATTTTAAGAACTTCGGCTCTTCGTTGGCAAGACCGGTGACAAGGTAGCGGCCAGAATCTAAGTCGTGAAGGACTTCAGCAGCCATCCAAGGGGTATTAACATCATAAAACTGGATGTTGTGTCCTTCCGCAAGTTTCCAAAGGTTGCCGCGGCCATCGTAATGATCAATCACAGATGCACCCCAAGAATCTTCATCAATAAACATCGTACGCTTGGTGTAGATATGACGCTGACCCTCTTTAATCGTCGCTTCAACTTCCCAAACGCGATGCAATTCATAACGGAGGTAATCACTGTTTAGTGAACCTGCTTTCACGATGTCAGAATAGCTTGCACTTTGATCAAACAGGCGATAAGCATTGTACGGGATGTACATTTCTTTCTTACCCACTAGTTTCCAATCATAACGATCCGGTGAACCATTATACATATCGTAATTATCAGAGGTGCGTAAGCCATCTGTACCTGCACCAGGTCCATCATAAGCTACATTCGGCGCACGACGAACACGACGTTGTCCAGAGTTATAAACCCAAGCACGACGCGCTTCTTTTACTTGGTCAATTGTTTCATGGACGAGTAAAGCTGTGCCCGTTAAACGCGCTGGCGCAGTGATGCGCTGTAGATAATAAAATAATACGTTATCATCTTTTGATGCATCACGGCCGCCTTTCAGGAACTCAGGCCACACTAGAGTATCGGTAATTTTCACCGGTACGAAAGAGCCGTTCGCTAGCACTGGAATCGCACTTGCCGTGCGTGTTGCTGCGCCGCCACGGAAGCGTGTAATATGATTCCAAACTACTTCTTTCGCTGTTTGTGGAATAGGGAATGGAATAGTTGTGTCAAAATTAACGATGCCATCACCACTGGCAATTAGCTCAGCGCTAGTCGCATTATTCTTGACTACAGAATAGACATCATCAGGGTATGCTGCGGTACGGTGCGTAGGGTATACCGGCATTTTGTAATCAGGATATTTAGCAAACATCGCTAATTGTCCGGCACTTAAATTAGCTTTATATTGCGCTAAATTAGCACTGGTGATCACAAACGATGGCTTCTCGTTGGCAAATGGATCTGCCGGACGCCCTGCGTCACTGTTCTTTTTGGTGTTTTTTGAATTGAGACCACCGGTCCACGCTGGAATCGTGCCAGCGGCATTTGCCGCCATTTCAGCGCCAAGTGGCGTTAAACTTGTGCCAAGTTGTTGCGCTTTATCAGATGATACTTTTGCGCTTACGCTTGTTGCAATAAGGGTTAAGGCTAGGATGCCTGCAGTTGAGATTATTTTTTTCATTATTATGACTCCTTACTAGAAAGAAAAACCAAAGCTTAATGCTAGGAAGTCTTTATCTTCCTTCACATTATGTGAACCGCCGCTAAACGTCTGGTAAGCTAAGTTCATGGTGTAGCGTTGTAGGTATGATGCTTCAACCGATAAACCAAGAGATTTAGCCCCTTCATTAAATTGCTGACCTGGCTCTGGTGAATAACCAGAAACATCATGTGACCACGCAATGGTCGGTTTTAGTGATACACCGGCAAAGACATCTGAGTAGTTCCAAACTGCTCGCATCTTATAGCCCCATGCGGTGTCAGTGACAAAACCTTCACTGCTACAATCGCCGCTTAATTGACCTGCTGCCACTAAATTAGCACAGCTGTAACCGCCGCCAGCATCAAAAGCGCCTAGACCAAACACAGAATTTCGACCATACAATAAATTTGAATCTTCGATGCCGTCGGTGAGAATAAGACCTGCTTCACCGATAATAGTTAAGCGATCTGCACCCATGAATTGTTCGAAAAATTTCAATGCAGTAATTTGGATTTGGGTGACATCAAATTCATCCCAACCACGAATGTCTCCGCCTGGCTCAGCCGCGGCAACGCGATCCGCAAAACGTAGGAAAGGTGCTTCAGACAAGACAGCATTAAGCACATCTGGGCCATTGACTTGAATAGGGGTATCTGGCTTGTAAGATATTTCACCAGAAAGCGCAGTACCTGCGACGTTGGTAGCGAAACTAAATCCGTAGTATTTAAGATCTTCAGGGAACTCAATATTATAACCAGGGTTCAACGCATTAACTGATTCCAAATCAGCACCAGTGGTTTGTAATACAGAAGCCAAACCAAATTGACCGATTTGTTCAGGCGTTAGTACGCCGGCCTGATAGCCAGCTGCGAGTGTCGGATAGGCGGCATTTAATGCGGTCGCACTATCATAAGGAAGAAAGACTGGTAATGCTGGATTAATACCTTTCCAAGCTCCGCGAACCGCATTAATCATTGGCACGCGCGAATGGATGTTTAGGTAATAGAGTCCAAATTCGGTATCATTAAGTGCTTCTGAGTAATAGCGTAATGCCACACCGTATTGACCACCATCATCCGGCTCCTTGTCCGCTTCACGCTGGGCATAGTAGCCTCGTTCTACCGACTCTTCGTCAGCCCATGTAATGGTTACACGGTCACAACCGGTAGCGGCGAAATCAGAGGTCGAGAATAGCGTACCACAACCATCAATTTGGGTTTTTTCCCATTCGTATTGATAGAATGTTTCAACCGTCAGGTTCTCGGTTAAGCCAAGGCTAGCGTAGAGCATGCCGACAGGGAGCAGACCTTCTTTGAGCTCTGCACCGGGGCGGCGAAAGGCGTTAACATCAAATGGGTTAACGGAGCTAATGCCCCCTTGAATAAAAGTGCTTTCCCCCCAGCTTACGACTTGACGACCAAGACGAAGATCCAGAGGCATATCACCTAAATCGGTTTGTAAGTAAACGTAGGCATCTAGAATTTCAACACCAGAAAACTTAGAGAAATCTTCAAAGTTATCATCATTGAGTGGTGCACCCGCTTGATAGTCATTTGGGTTGTGGCCATGTAAGCGAGATTCGTCGTTTAGTTCTTTATCATACCAGTACTTAACACGTAGGAAGGCACCCATATTATCGTGGGTCAGTTGAAAGCTGGTATTGCCCTTTAGAATTTTAGAAAATGTTTTTCCGCCTTCAAAGTTTTGATTACCATCATCGGTGGTAGCTGCAAAGCCGTTACCGCCATTAGGTTTAGAATAGAAATCTAAATTAGCATCATCAAGACGCCAACTGGCCCCTAATGATAATTGGCTATTGATTTGAAGAACAGTTTGATCGTTTTCTCCAAAATAGATATCTTTAGCTAAAGAGGGGGCTGCATACAAAGTGGAAAGGACTACGGACGCAACTAGGCTGTTTTTATATTTTGTTTTTAACATCGTTGATACTCGCTTGTCAGAAATTAACGTTTAATTAACATCTTCACCATAACTAATTAATTCCTCTTTGCAAAGATGCTAAATGCGCCAACTTGCTGTCATTTTGTGCAAGATTTGTATATTTATCCCGATATAGTGTACTGTTAGGTACAAGAGCAAACGCTTGTTTAAATTTTTATTATCGCCAAGAGAAGCAATTTAGATGTCAAATAGCTATTCAACGATTAGCGGATGGATGATCCCGATATCCCGGGTGATTATAGAGCATGGTCTATGTCTTGATACGGCATTAGACAAATGCAACATCGATCGCCAACAGATGCATGATCAAGAGTCACGAATCGCCACCGAAAAAATAGGCCAGTTGCTAGAGTATTGTGTCAAAGAGCTTAATCGTGATGACGTTGCAATATTGGTAGCAGAGCAATTTAGGCCAAGCATGTTTCATGTGCTCGGTTATGCGATGATGTCTTCTAATACGCTACAAGATGCTTTTGCGCGTATTGTGCAATATAAACGTGTTGTATCAGATGCGTGTAATTTAGAGTTGATTGAACGAGGTGATAAATTGATCCTTGAACTGACGCTAATGAATTATGAAGATACTGGGCGCCCAGTGATGAATCAAACCATGTGCGAGACCTTTATTGCGGTGATCGTTAAGTTATCACGAGAGCTCGTTAGCCACGCCTTGAATCCTTTGGCGATAAAATTTTCGCAACATAATGAGGCTACCGCTAGCTATTTATCCGACTTTTTTGATGCGCCCATTGATTTTTCTCAAGCCAAACCAGCTATCGTTTTCGACCTTGAACAATCAAAGAGGCAACTCATCGGCGGTAATCCGCTCGTCACCCAAGCACATGAAAAAATGCTCGATGATTTTCTCTCACGGATAGATAAAAGTGATCTAAGTTACGTCATCAAAAATAAGATCTATCAAGCGTTGCCACTTGGTGCGCCATCGCAAGTGGATGTCGCGTCAGAGTTGGGGATGAGCCTGCGAAATTTACAACGTAAGCTCAAAGAGCAAGGCACTAATTATAAGGACATATTGGAGCAAACCCGCAAGAAATTAACCCTCGAATATATGCAGCAGGCACACTTAAGTATTAGTGAAATAGGTTATCTAGTCGGTTTTTCTAGTGTCGGTAATTTCAACCGCGCTTTCAAACGCTGGACCAGCTCAACCCCAAGCGAGTATCGTCAGTCATTATGCCAAAGGGGGGAGTAAAGATAAGTTATTGGCACGTTTGACACATTACAAACTTAAAACAATGTTCAATACTGAGGTCATGCCTAAATGTTAGGCAACACTAACTTACACTAATTAGGAAGGTAAGATGAGCTCAGTACTAATTGAAAATGACATCTCGTGCCTTGGTGATTTTGTTGAAAAAGCATTTAAGACTTACACCGATAAGCCTGCTTTTCACTGCCTTGGTCAAACATATACGTTTAACGATATTGAACAAAAATCCCGTGCGCTAGCCTGTTGGTTGCAACAAAGTGCAAAATTAAATGTTGGTGATCGCATTATCATTCAACTCCCCAATATTACGCAATATCCAGTTGCGGCTTATGCCGCGATGCGAGCAGGGTTAATCATTGTTAATACCAATCCGCTCTATACGCCAAGAGAAATGGCACATCAGTTTAAAGATAGTGGTGCCAAAGCCATCGTGATCTTAGATGCTCTATTGCCAAAGCTTGCCGCTGTCATCGAAGATACCTCAATTGATACTGTACTTATTACTCGTGCCGATGATTTGGTGACTGACTTGCTGCATAGCTACGAAGAGGGCGAATGCTTTAATCGTGCTATTAGCACTGGTGAGTCGATGAGTTTACTGCCAAGGCCTACGAATGCCTTAGATGATGTGTGTGTCCTGCAATATACCGGTGGCACGACAGGAGTGTCTAAGGGAGCAAGCCTGACGCACCGTAATATTATTGCCAATGCAGCGCAAACGAGGATTAACCTAGGGTTGTGCTGTGAGCCGGGCCAAGAAACCTTCATTTGTCCATTGCCGCTTTATCATATCTATGCATTTTGCGTCAATATGATGCTATTTTTCGGCCAAGGAAATTTAAATGTTCTGATCACTAATCCACGTGATCTCGATGAATTTGTTGCGACAATAAAGCCGTTTAAATTCAGCGGATTTTCAGGGATAAACACTTTGTTTGTCGGCTTATGCCATCATCCTGAATTTAAAAATCTAAATTTCTCTAAGCTAAAGCTAACAATCTCTGGTGGCACAACGCTAACGATGGCGGCAGCAAAAATCTGGCAAGAGACTACTGGCTGTACGATTACTGAAGGCTATGGTTTGTCGGAAACGGCACCGGTAGTGTGTATGAACGAACCTGGTAATGAGCAAATTGGCTCGATCGGACGAGCGCTGGTTGAAACAGAGGTTGAGATTTGGGATGTTCATAATCAACCCGTTGCCGAGGGTGAAGAAGGTGAACTGGTGGTGAAAGGTCCGCAGCTGATGCAAGGCTATTGGAATATGCCACAGGAAACTGCACAGGTGATGGTTAATGGTTTCTTTAAGACCGGCGATGTCGCGCTCAAGCGAGAAAATGGCTGTTTTAAAATTGTAGATCGACTTAAAGACATGATTATTGTCTCTGGCTTCAATGTTTATCCCAATGAAGTTGAAGAAGTGCTTGTGAGTTTTGATGGTGTACTCGAAGCCGCTGTGGTTGGCCAAGCTGATGAACGAACTGGTGAAAGAGTCTGTGCCTACATTAGTGTCGAAGGTGAGTTTGATGTCGATGCACTCAGAGCATACTGTAAAGAGCAACTTACCCCTTACAAGGTACCAAAGCAGATAGAGATTTTGGATGTCATTCCAAAATCAACCGTGGGGAAAATATTGCGACGTGAGCTTCGTAAAGCTTAATTCAAGGCTCTCTTAAGCCTAAATTAAACTCAGTGGTGGGCCGCTAGTGCCCGCCATTTATTTTATCTTCAGTATATTTTTTAGACTAACGTCCCCTGCCAATCACATCAATTATCAGTAAGATGGAAAAAAGATGTGGTTTATTAATCGCAGTACTAACCCAATCAGTAATATAGAAACTCCTAAGCGATAAATCTTAAACTCGCTAACAATAAAGCCGTCCTTAAGCTTGTTTATTAAGATACGCCAGATGCCATGATAGTCATTAGTACGCTGAACGTATTGAAATAAGGCGGTTAGCACCAGTAATAGTCCGAGAATAAAAGTCGCAGGTTCTAACACGGCCAATAGTTGAATCATCATAGTTTGTTACTCTTAGGGAAGGTAATAACACCACTATACTCAAAGCATGCCAAGGAATAACTACGACCAACGTGGAGCATCACATGATTGAAGATCTTGAAATCACAGAAATAAAGGACTATTTAGCGCAATTGGTTCCTTTTGATAGTTTATCGCCAGCCTATTTAAGTAAAGCAGCGCGAGCATTACGAATAAGTTATTTTAGTGCCTCATGCGGCCATGTTGAGATTGATTATAGCAATCCACAACTCTATATTGTTCGAACTGGTGCATTTGAAGTACATGATAAACAAGGCGTGCTACTTGATCGGTTAGCAGAGGGGGATTTCTTTGGTTACCCTTCATTACTCACCGGCGAAAATGTTAATAACCAAGTTAAAATTCTTGAGGATGGCTTAGTTTATTTAGTTGATTTAGCATTATTTCGACAACTTCGTGATGATTCCGCTGTGTTTGACCGATTTTTTAATCGTGCTCATGCCAAACGTACACAACGTTTTGAACCCAATGCTGGTGGATTGAATACACCATTAAATCTTACCGTATCAAATTTAGCGACAGCAACGGTGATTAGCTTAGCGCCGCAAGATACGGTGCAGTCAGCCGCAAAATTAATGAATGAAAATCGTGTTTCTTCGCTAATAATCCTTGAAAACGAACGTTTGTGCGGTGTATTGACTGACCGTGATCTACGCAGCAGGGTATTGTCTCAAGGGCTCGATGGCAGCGTGAGCATTGCCTCGGTGATGACAACAGCGCCGATTTGCATTGAAAGCACGTGCTTAGTGTTTGAGGCATCGATGTTAATGAGTCACCACAATATTCACCATTTACCAGTCGTTAACGGCGCACGCGTGGTTGGTATGCTAACAACGACCGACATTCTTCGTAGTCAAAACAACCAACCAATTTATCTCATCGGTGAGATTAGCCGGGGGAAAACGCTAACTGAGCTCGTCATTATAAGTAAGCGGTTCCCGGCATTATTACAAAGTTTGATTGAATCTGATGCGAGGGCGGCTGAAATCGGCCGTATCTTAACCTTAATATCGGATGCGCTGACCAAACAGCTACTTAAATTAGCACATCTCCAACATGGCCCGCCGCCATTTGACTATACGTGGATAGTATTTGGTTCGCAGGGGCGGATGGATCAAACGGCGGGCAGTGATCAAGATAATGGCATGATATTGGCGCAAACACCGGATCCACAGCAAATGATATTTTTCAAAAAAATTAGCGAGTTTGTGTGCCACGGATTGGATGCTTGTGGCTATATTTATTGTCCCGGTGAAATTATGGCCCAAACAGATAAATGGCGGGTTGACCTTAAATCATGGCAAGGTTATTTCTCTAAATGGGTGAGTACGCCTTCGCCAGAGGCCTTACTTAACACCGCTATTTTCTTCGATATGCGATGTCTCGATGGCAATGAAGTCTTGTTTGAAAAATTACAGCACCATGTCCTTAAGCAGACTCAAGGCAATCAAATATTCATCGCTGCGATGGCGGCTACGGCCATCGCGAGTACTCCACCATTAGGGTTCTTTGGCAAGTTTGTGCTGGAACGCGATGGCGAAGAGAATAAGGTGTTAGATCTTAAGCATCGTGGGGTTGCAATTGTTAATGATATCGCCAGAGTTTATGCGCTGCATGAAGGGTTAAGTGAAGTCAGTACCTTAGCTCGGCTAGATAAATTGTTGGGGCGAAAAATACTCAATAAGAAAGACGTAAAAAACTTGCACGATGCGATGGAGTTTGTCTCGTCAATGCGACTACGCAATCAGGGGCAACAGCTTAAAGCAGGCAAGGTTGCGTCGAACTACTTAAAGCCTGCCGACATATCTCGGTTAATGCGCCATCAACTAAAAGACGCATTCGAGGCGATTCATAGCGCGCAGAAAGGGTTACAACTAAAATTCACTCGGGGCGTCTTTTGAGTACAAACTTAACCATGGCAAGGTTAAATCGGCTATTACTTTCAGTTAAGGCTAAGCAGCCTCATGTTAAAGAGTATATCGCGGCCGCTGGCGACTTTACGGTGGCGTTTAATCAATCAAAGCTGCTTGCGGTTGATCTTGAAATGACCGGACTCAATGCTAAGAAGCATGAAGTGATTAGTATGGGATGGGTGCCGATAGATAATGGTGAAATTGTTGTCGCCCAAGCCGCGAGCCTACTTATTTGTCCAGAACGTGGCGTCGGGGATAGTGCGGTTATTCATGGTATTCATGACCGCGACCTAACCGGCGCGTTATCGATGGAACAAGGAATGGCTCACCTATTAAAAGCGATGAATGGCCGTATTTTAGTGGCGCACCATGGCGCCTTGGATATCGCGTTTTTACAACAGGCCGCGCGGCGTCTCTATGGTCATAAACTGCCATTTGAGCTTATTGATACGCTATTAATCGAGGCAACGCGCTTAAGTCGACAAGGCGAGCACTTTAATAAACAGTTATTACGCCTATACCCAAGTTGTACACGATACGGTCTTCCCCACGGTAATACTCATAATGCGTTATCCGATGCACTTGCCACTGCGCAACTCCTATTGGCGCAAGTTGCTGCCATTGGCGGGGCTCGTCATTTGAGTATTAAACAGATTATGAAATATAGCCGTTAGGGTGAATACGTATGCAACCGATTGTATTGCATCGATAGGGCAGGCTAATATTTAGTTCAATAATTATAATCATTGGATCCGCTATGCGCCTTATATTTTCTCTAGCATCAATATTTTTAGCGACTGGCGTTCATGCCCAGTCACTAACCCTAACGTCACCAGATGGTCAATTAGTCGTGGTCGTTTCAGATGACAATAATCAACCAACCTATCAAGTTAGCCTCAATGATAAATTATTGATCGACAATTCACGTTTAGGCTTAGCGTTTAAGCAACAAGGTGAGTACAGCCAAGGCTTTAATATTGCAAAAAGTACTCGCTCTCGTACAAACACTACCTGGGTTCAACCGTGGGGCGAGCAAAAAACGATTCGAGATAACCATCAACAAATGACGGTGAAGTTTGGTCGCGGTGAGCAACATTTTTCAGTCAACTTTAAGGCGTTTAATGATGGCGTTGGCTTTCGATACGAAGTCGCCAAACAGCCGAACATGGGCGAAAGTGTTGATATTGTTAACGAATACACAGAATTTGTTATTGATAAAGGCGATAAAGCCCATGCGTGGTGGATCCCAGCGCGCGGCTGGAATCGTTACGAATACATTTATAGCAGCACGCCTCTGCATCAAGCGGCTCATGTTCATACGCCATTTACGGTTAAACATGCTAGCGGTGTCCATCTGAGTATTCATGAAGCGGCGCTGGTGGATTATGCCTCAATGACCCTTAATCAGCGTCGTAACGGCACGCTAAAGGCGGATTTAACACCTTGGTCTGATGGTGTTTTAGTCAAGAAAAAAGCGGGATTTACAACCCCGTGGCGTACCATTCAAGTGGCAAAAACAGCGATAGATTTGGTGAATTCCAACCTTATCTTAAACCTTAATGAACCCAATAAATTAGATGATGTTAGCTGGGTGAAACCGGGTAAATATGTCGGTATTTGGTGGGGCATGCATATTGGTGAGAACACTTGGGGTTCAGGCGATAAGCATGGTGCTACGACTAATGAGACTATCCGTTATATGGATTTTGCCGCCGAGAATGGTTTCGACGGTGTCCTTGTGGAAGGCTGGAATATTGGTTGGGACGGTAGTTGGTTTCATAATGGTGACGTCTTTAATTTTGCGAAACCATATGATGATTTTGATTTAGCGAAAGTCGCAAAACATGGGAAATCTAAAGGAGTTCGTCTAATTGGTCATCATGAAACGTCAGGCAGCGTCACTAATTATCGCGAGCAAATGGACGCCGCGTATGATCTTTATCAGGCGCATGGTGTAACGCAAATTAAAACAGGCTATGTTGCCGACGGTGGTGATATTAAACGTGTCGATGAAAATGGCATTACTCGTCATGAATGGCACGATGGCCAGTTTATGGTTAATGAATACTTACATTCAATCACTGAAGCGGCCAAACGCAACATCAGTATTAATACCCATGAACCCATCAAAGATACGGGTTTACGCCGTACTTACCCAAACTGGATTTCACGGGAAGGGGCACGTGGTCAGGAATTTAACGCTTGGGGCACGCCGCCGAACCCGCCAGAGCATATTGCTACGCTAGCGTTTACGCGTATGTTGGCTGGACCAATGGACTTTACACCGGGTATTTTTGATTTGGGTTTTAATGGCTTAGAGGGTGTTAATCGTCCACAAACGACACTTGCTAAGCAACTAGCGCTCTATGTTGTACTTTATAGCCCGATCCAGATGGCCGCCGATTTACCGCGAAATTACCTCGCTAAGCCTAAAGCATTTCAGTTTATTAAAGACGTGCCGACCGATTGGCAGCAAAGTATTGCGCTTGATGGTGAAGTTGGCGAATTTGTTGCCATTGCCCGCCAGCAGCGTGATAGTCAAGATTGGTTTGTCGGTGCGGTGAGTGATAAGCATGCACGTGAACTGACCATTTCATTAGATTTTTTAACCAAAGGTAAGCAATATCAAGCGCAGATATATCGCGATGGCTCTAAAGCGAACTGGAAATCAAACCCTTATGACATGGTTATTGAAAATAAAATGGTAGCGGCTAGCGATGTGTTAACGATTAAATTAGCCACCAGTGGTGGCGTTGCTATTCGCTTTAAGGCACTCGACTAATCTAAATCTAGTTTAGTCAATTCTTAAACGGGCGATACATCTATCGCCCGTTCTCTTT
>Ga0209292_1003375_pt1 | contig 17638 bp, 13 predicted proteins | sample GOMGulsemesocosm_2_FD_184634 | JGI IMG/M metagenome (GOLD analysis project Ga0209292, IMG submission 184634) | Methane-oxidizing microbial communities from mesocosms in the Gulf of Mexico - GOM9C Gulf of Mexico (SPAdes) (version 2) | ecosystem: Environmental > Aquatic > Marine > Cold seeps... | reverse complement strand
TTATACGGGACGAAATGCAAGCGGTAGCCAAGTTAAAGGTAGCACTGATGCTGCTAATGTAGATATGGCGGCAGAAAAACTGTTTAAAAAAGGCATTACCCCTATCTCTATTGTTGAAGGTAAACAAGGCGGGCAAAGTGCCGGTAGTGTGGATGTTTTTGAATTACTTAATAATGGACGAGTTTCTTTAGAAGAGTTGATTGTATTTTGTCGACAAATGTATGCATTAATGCGCTCGGGTGTACCGATATTACGAGCAATTAATGGCATGGTTGAATCAGCTAATTCAACTTCGCTTAAAAAAGCATTAACAGATATAGGTAAGCAACTTGAAGGCGGTTATACCTTTTCTTCGGCATTAAACAATCACCCAAAAATATTTGACCACCTTTTTGTTTCCTTAGTTCATGTGGGGGAGAATACTGGTCAACTAGACCAAGCTTTTTTTAAATTAACCACGTATCTTGAACGTGAGTTAGATACCCGTAAACGTATTAAAGCTGCATTGCGTTACCCCAGTATGGTGTTAATTGCTCTATCTGCTGCTATGGTCATTTTAAATATTTTTGTTATCCCAACGTTTGCCAATATGTTCTCTCGCTTAGGCTCTGAATTACCCCCAACAACGCAGTTTCTTATTGCCAGTTCAAATCTATTTATAAATTATTGGCACATGATGCTACTAGGTATTATTTTTACAATTTTTATGATCCGTCAATCATTGAAAACTAAAAAAGGAAGATATCAGTGGGATAGACGTAAGATTAAAATTCCTATTGTTGGCAGTATTATTGAACGATCAATTTTGGCGCGTTTCTCTCATAGTTTCGCTATCGTATTAAAAGCCGGTGTACCTATGACCACAGGGTTAACCTTAGTCGCGGAGGCGGTTGATAACAGCTATATGCAAGAAAAAATTTCAGCTATGCGCCTGGGTATTGAGAGCGGTGATAGCTTGTTACGCTCTGCTGTAGCCAGTACATTATTTACACCCTTAGTATTGCAAATGGTCGCTGTCGGTGAAGAAACAGGGCGGGTTGATGAATTACTTACTGAAGTGGGTGATTATTACGAGCGAGAGGTTGATTATGACTTGGCAACCTTAACCGCAAGAATAGAACCCCTGCTTCTCGTCGTTGTAGCGGCTATGGTGCTCGTATTGGCGTTAGGTATATTCACACCTATGTGGGATATGGCTTCGGCTATGCAAGGCAAATAATGTCAGGTAATCACAAAGTTGAAAAACGTGAAAAGTCCATGGCAGAATTTGTTGTGGTCATTATTATTTTTGCCATATTAATGAAAGTATTTATCAGCTATTTTAGCGAACAAGAGCAACATATAACAACGACAGGTTTTACCGCTATAGCTCAAAATTTTAATAATACTATCATGGTTGTTCATGCTCAGTGGTTCATGGAACAACAGCCTAGTATTGTTTGGTTAGCTACATTGAATAAAGAAGATAAAGTGATGGTAACGGTAAATAAGCGCGGATGGCTCGATATACCAAAGGACACTATAAACGATACAAGTATTACAGCTTGTGAGCAAATCTGGCAGCTTGCTATGACAATTCCTATGCAGTTAATGAAGCTGTCTATTGCGGCAATAGAACTACGTGATAAAACCATGGGAGATTTCCATCATTGCCGATACCTCATATCCTCAGGGCAATACTTTGAATATCAGAGTGAGACAGGGAAAGTGACTAAGGTGAATAACCAAGAAAAAAGCATATAAGTGCCAATTGGGTAATATCAGCTATAATTATACTTTATTATCAATTGTAATAAATTGTCGTTTCCATCGATAATAGTTAATAAATAACTGACTTAGTTGAATAACTGTTGCTACAATTGATTTATTGCGTAATATAATTTAAGCAGTCTATCTGCTGTTATAGTTTTATTTTTAGTGTTAATTAAGTGTTGTTTTAGTGTATAAAATGACGAAGTCAAAAATTAATATCAGTGAGAAAGTTAATATGACAAAAAATAATGATTTTATGATTAAAACTAAGCTTAACGCTCAACAAGGCTTTACCTTAATTGAGCTGGTTGTCGTTGTGGTGATTTTAGGCTTTTTAGCGGTTACTGCTATTCCAAAATTTATAGATTTAACTGAGCAAGCGAAGCAAGCTAATATTGAAGGCATGGCCGGTGGTTTTGCTACAGGTGCTTCCTTAGCTCGAGCGCAATGGGAAGCAGAAGGTCGTTCGCAAAATTCCTCTAATCAAAATACTGTTAATTATGATGGTTCAATACTATTTTTGACCACCCCTGGAGCGAATAATACGACCCTACGAGCAGGTTACCCGATGGGAACTGCAGCTAATTCAATTACAAGTGGTAATATGAATGATACTCGTTGTACTCAAGTATGGGAGAATATTCTAGCTCAGCCGCCAACAATTACTAACAGCATAAACACTTTAAATGCTAATGAAGGTACCAAGTATTACGTCGACACAGAAGCTAACACTGGTGCTAATAGCAATAATATCTGTGTGTTTTTCTTAAAAGAATCACTAAATAAAGACAGTAATGGTTTATTTGAAACACCAGCAGACACAAGTGTTGGTAACAACTTTACTTATGACCCAGCTTCAAGTGCTGTTGTCGTGAATATCAATAACGGCTAGTTCTAGATAGCCGTTATTAAATCATCAAGAATACACCAGGTATTTAATTTGTAGTAATAGAGGAAAAAGCATGAGAAGTAGTATGAATGTAAAAGTAAGTCAGCAAGGCTTTACGCTAATTGAATTAGTGGTGGTAATCGTAATTCTAGGTATTTTAGCCGTGACAGCAGCACCCAAGTTTATCAATCTTCAGGATGATGCTCATACGGGTACGTTGAATGCTATAAAAGCATCAATGCAAAGTGCTTCAACTATTGTCCATAGTAAGGCCCTCATTGCAGGAGAGCAAGAAAAGGCAACATCCACAGTTAATGTAAATGGCACAGCTGAACCTATTGCTTATGGCTACCCTCGTTCAAATGATGCAGCTGCTTTGACATCTTGGGGTAACTTATTAGATGTAGATACAACAAATGATTTTGCTATGATTACTCTTGGTACAAGTGTTGTAATACACCCTATAAGCAAAACGGCTCCAACTGCTATTTCAGATACTCAAAGTTCCACTAATAGTTGTTATGCATATTATACAGAGTCCACAGGAACTGGTTCAGGGGCAACTCTTGTCATCACGCCTCATAAAATTAATGTTATTGACTGTTTATAGTCAAAAAAAAGACTTTGAAGTCTAGTACTAACCTTCATTGGTTGTATATCTAAAGGAGAGCTTAGCTCTCCTTTTTTTCTAAATTTCTAGTGAGAATATCCTCTAATAAACCATGAAACTAAATCGCGGCTTTACCACGATAGAATTAGTCACCGTTATTATTATAGTGGGGATTCTGGCTGTGAATGTTTTACCTAAGTTGGGTGGAACTGATAGTTATGAAGCACACACTCACCGAGCTCAACTTATCTCAGCCTTACGTTTAACGCAGCAGCGTGCTATGCAGCAAACCAACTCAAAGGCAGTAAATAACCTTACCCCCTATTGCCATCATATTATTTTCGATACAACTAAGGCGCAATACGGTGTGCCCAATAGAACAGATTGCACTATTACTAGTTTCCCTACTGGTTGGCAGCCAGATGCCACGGGTCATGAGGTAGATACACGTTATGACATAACCTTTAGTGTTTCTTTTGCTGGCGATGCCATTATTAGTTTTGATTGGATGGGGAGGCCATTAGGAGGGTGCTCTGATGGCTGTACAATTGATGTTGCAAGTGCAGTGGAAACCCTAACGATTGAAATAGAAGAAGAGGGCTATATTCATGGCTCTCTATAATAAAACACTGAAAGCTCAAGAGAGAGGTTTTACTTTAATTGAAATCATTATCGGCATTGTCATGCTGTCTATTTCTCTTGCTATTGTTTCTAGCTTAATAGCGCCAACAGAAGAGCAAAGTGCCGATAACTTGTTACAGATTAAAGCTGCGGAACTTGGACAAAGTTTATTGAATGATATTTCCAGCCGTGCTTTTGCTGATAATTCAGATATGACAGGAGGACGATTTCGCTGTAATGAAGCTGGACAAGCGACTTGTACTGAACCTTTGGGTCCGGATGGAATAGGCGAAAACTCCCGTGATAACTATAACGATGTTGATGACTTTCATGGTTACAGCGAAAAAAAAGACGTTTTGGGTCTCGGCTTAGATAGCAGTTATGACAGCTTTGAAATTGCTGTTGTTGTTATTTACGCAGGAGATGATTTAGGGCTCGCTAATAATAAACTCGCCAAACGTATTACCGTAAGCGTAACCACACCGTTAGGTACTGAAATTCAATTTGCCACCCATAAGGCAAATTTCTAATGGGTTACTCAATAAAAAACTCAACGAAAAACGTAACACTAAAAAAAGCATCTGGCTTCACCTTAATGGAGTTCATCGTTGTCATTATTATTATGGGGGTGATGTCGGTTGGCATTGCAGGTTTTATTAAATTAAGTACCCAGACTTATATCAATGTTACCGAGCGTGATGAATTACTTGCCAATGCGCGCTTTGCTGTTGAACGCTTAAATAGAGAAGTGCGTAATGTGTTACCAAACAGCATGCGAACATTAAGCAATGGCACAACGAACTGTCTTGAGTTTACGCCAATTATCGCCAGTACGGTTTATACCGACATACCCGTAGCGCCTGAGCCAATAGCCAACTCTATCGCTGTAATACCCTTTAAAGTTTCTGATAGCGTAGATTATAATTGTAATGATTGTGGTGATGTTGTCATGGTTTATCCACTTGATGATACGGACGTTTATCAAGTTCATAATGATACTTCAGGTAAAGCTTTTGAGATAAAAAATTATCCTGCAACCGATAGCAGTGAAATCGAATTAACACAAGCGGTAGTCTTTACCGAAGACTCACCAACCAATCGTGCATTTATTATCAATTCTCCGGTTTCTTATTGCCTAAATGGCAGTACACTTACACGTTATGAAGGATATGATTTTTCGGCCGTACAGTCATTACCACCATTGACGGGCAGTAATAGTTTAATGGCAGAGAATCTCGACTTTGCTAGCAGCAGCTTTACGCTATTGGCAGCTTCACTAAAACGAAATGCAGTGGTGCAAATAAAGCTCAACTTTACCCGTGACGGTGAGCAAGTCGTATTTGATAATGCCATACATATTAATAATATCCCTTAGAGCCTAAAGTACAGAAGTAAATTATGAATGCTGTAGTCATTAATAGTCAAAAGCGTAATAAAATAATGCGAAAAAAACAGCAAGGCAGTGCTTTGATGTTGTCGTTGTTTATTATTATTGTACTGACTTTGCTTGGTACCACGTTAGTAAGAGTACTTTCAACCAGTAGTGAAGCCATTGCTCAAGAGGTGATAGGTACAAGGGCATTAATGGCAGCAAACTCAGCGATGCAGGCTGAACTTTCAGTGTTGTTTCCATTAGCCACAGATGCTGCTATTCCTCACCCTGTTGGTATTTGCAACGCCACTAAAAATCATGATTTACCACCTTCGGGCAATGATATTCCCGGTTTATACCATTGTAGTGCAAGTATTACTTGTGATCTTTATCATACTCAAGGCTTGACAAACTATTATCGTTTAACCAGTACGGGAGAGTGTGGCAGTAGCGATATTGCTGCCGATTCTAAAGCAGTTGTCAGAAGCTCTCGTACCATTCAAGTTGAAGCGAGGAGTTTATAAATGTGTAACTGGATTTTTAAGACTTGCCTTGTTTTAAAGCTCTTTTGTTATATAAATCCCTCCGTTCTTTTTAAAACAAAAGGCTATTTACAGTGAAAAAAATATTATCCATCGCGATTTTATTATCTTGTCTTTCGTTGTCAGCACAAGCTGCGAGGGTTATTAATAGCGTTTTATTAAATGGTGCCTCTACTACTACCGTGACAGCTGGCGAAACAATTGCTGTGACTATGCAAGTTACTACGTCAGGTAATGGTGCTAATAATAATTGGAAATCTACATCCTATACTCTTGATGGATCTACAACTTGTGTAGATACCTCTAATTCTAATGGTCGAAATACTTATACAAAGAGCTTTAATATTACCGCACCTTCAGCGGAAAGTAGTTATACAATTTCCTTTTATGCTTATCGAAATAATGGTTGTAATCCTAGCTCTGATAGTAATAACTTTTCGCTAGTAGATGCAATTGTTGTTACGCTACCTAGTGTTCCAAGTTGTGATGTTATCTTTCCAGGAACCCAACCTTTCGCAGGCAGTGGCTCTATCGTTTCAGGCTCTAATAGACCTTTATGTAATGGTGTTGATTGTTCTTTCGAAGATTTCACTTCGGTAGGCTCGATCAATTTAGATACTAACCTCGGCAGTTTTCCTAATTCATTTGGTAGTTGGACGTTTGCTGATGCTGAGTATAATTATTATTCAGCTGCACCTGATGATGAAAACTATCGTTTATTTACCTCAGGTGGTACTAGTGTTATTTATATTTCGGGTTCTCCTGTTTTTAAAAAGGGTGTTGGTTTAAATTTACCGCCTTCAGGAACAGGAGACCCATCAGAACTTCTTATCGTGGTTAATGGAGATTTAAAGATTGAAGAAAACTCTGTGGTTAATGGCTTTATCTATGTTAATGGTGATGTTGTTTTAGAGAAAGGTATTACTTTTAACGGGGCAGTTTCAGCATCAGGTAGCTTTGATGTAAAAGAAGGTGGCCGTTATACGTATGACCCCTCGATGTTAGATGATTTTGACCCTCATGGTTTTTGTGATCCTGTTGTACCCACAGGAACCCTTCTGGCTTTACACCGATTTGAACAAGTAGATTTTATTACCCGAATTGATGATACCAGTGGTAATAACAACCATGCGGAAATGTTATCTTATGGTAAATCAACACCTGATGGTAAGTATTGTCGGGGTTTTGAAAGTGAAGGTTGGAACCTTGATAACCAAATCTCTGATGGCTTTCGCTCTAACTTAGCTGTTGATAATGATATAGGTATAAGAGGAACCGTTAGTTTTTGGTTTAACAGCACAATCAATTGGCATCAAGGGGATGAACGGATACTGTTCGATGCAACACTAGAACCTAATATTTTTGCGCTAGAAATAACACAAGATGGTCGATTACGTTTTGCCTTTGAAGATTCGGTTAATGATGTTTTTGTCGTCGAGGAGCAATCTTCGGTCAGTAGGGCTTCGAATACTTGGTATTACGTCACCGCGAGTTGGGATTATTCAAATGATACTTTTGCTCTCTATGTTGATGGTGCGCTATTAACTCAACAAACCAAAAACACTAACGGTGTCATGGCAGACTTTACCCAAGTAGTTTTCGGCGATAATGCCTCAACTTATACTCAATCAGGTAATGCCGTAATGCCATCTCCTGTATCCTCTCGCGGTAATTTTGATGAAGTCAGAATATATAACAAGGTGCTTACACAAAGTGAAATTCAAGCTGACATGAATGCTAATAATGGTTGTCCTATTCTTATTGCTGAATGGCAGATGGAAGAAGCATCTTGGTTAGTCGGAGGAAATCCAGTAATAGATAGCATTAATGGTTTTAATGGCATAGCTTATAATGGAGCTAATACAGTTGGTTCAACTTGTCGTTACGGTAAGTTTGATGGTGTAGATGATTATGTAGAAATCCCCCATAATGATTTATTAAATGGCAGTGATGCATTAACCTACGTTGCCTATATTAGAGCGGATAGTTGGAGCGGCACCAATCAAATTCTGGCTAAATCTGTACATGGAGGAGGCTCTGGACGGGCGCAAATGGGACTCTTTTCTGAAGGAGGGGTCTTCAAAGCTAGGGCAGAAACCCTCGATGGACGCATTGGTATTCAGACATCATTACCTGCGCCTTTGGGTGATTGGGTACATGTTGCTGTGGTTTTTGATGGCACCTCGTTGACTTTATATCAAGACGGTGTAAATGTTGCTTCAGATACGTTTTCAGCGACTACGTTAGTTCAAACCACAGATCCGTTAAATATCAGTAAAAGAGTAGGGACAGATCAATATTATTTTCATGGTTTGATTGATGAGGTACGGGTTTACAGCTCTGCACTTACTCATCAAGAAATTATTGATTTAATGGGCTATATAACGCCTTGTAGCCTAAGCGCCGTAGATCACTTGCAAATTGATACTAAGGATCAGCAAGGTATAACCTGTCAGGCGGATGAAATTATCATTAAAGCGTGTGCTGATGCATCGTGTAGTACCATCAACCCCGATGACATAGATGTTAAATTATCAATTAATAACATCGAATACAAAACAGTAACCGTGTCAGGGCTAAATGGAACTACGACCACTTATCCCCACACAACAGTGGGTAATGCGGCGTTAAGTTTAGATCAAACTTACAAGTGTACTAATACTCTGACAACTACGCCTTGCAACGTGACCTTTAGTGATAGTGCTTTCATGTTTAGCGACATCCCTACACAAATTTCAGGGAGGTCCTCAAATGGAGATCTTGCTGCGACAACCTTAACATTACAAGCTATCAAGACAGATGATGATACTGCTGCTTGTGTCGGTGCTTTTCCTGATGGTGGCGATGTCCCGATAAACCTTTCATATAGCTGTGATGATGGCGTATGTTCCCAGAATGTTGCGCTAACTAATAACAGTAATACATATGCGGTGACTACTACCTCGACCGAACATTCAATTCACTTTAATACAAACTCCACTGCTACCTTTGTCATTAATTATCCTGATGCCGCTAAGTTGTCTCTACATGCGCAAAAGGATCTAGAAGTTGAAGATAATGATGGCAACAAAGTTATTAAAGATCTTAGTGGTTTTTCAAATGCGTTTGTTGAACGACCATTTGGCTTTTTTATTAATGCCATCGATAATGAGAAAGCGCAAAATGCTAGCGGTAATAAATATAAAAAAGCAGGTGAAGGTTTTACCGTACAATTAGAGGCTGTGGTATGGCAGAGTACAGATGATTCAGACAATGACGGTGTGCCAGATGTTGGTTCTGATTTATCTGATAATGATGTTACTTTAGGTTTTGGCCACGAAGGCACACCGGAAAAAGCAATAATTAACCGCGGCTTAGTTTCGCCGATACCTGGTACATTAGGTGATTTCACCAGCAGTGACTTTATTTTTAGCAATGGTATTGCCAGTGATAATGGGGTTAGCTATGACGAAGTTGGTATTATTAACTTAACGGCAAACCTGTGGGATAATAGTTACTTAGGGGTAAGTGATGTGCAAGGTAATGAACCTTTTGTTGGCCGTTTTTACCCAGATCATTTTGTTCTAAATGTTGAAGTAAATGGTGACCTTGCTGCATATTGTGATAATGAAACTATTCCTGTAACAGCCCCTGTAATAATGTCCTTCGCTTATAGTGGACAAATGAGCAGTGCCAGTCCAAGTACTGGTGGGGCTATTCGCTATAAGGCCAGTTTAAACCCAAGTTTTACCATCACAGCTAAGTCTTCAAATTCGAATACTACCTCAAATTATACTGGAAATTTTATGAAGCTTATTGACACTAGCATTACTCGTCTTGCTCCAGCATTTGATTACGCTAAGGATGGCTCTCTAGGGACTAAACTGGTATTAACTGCTGACTTAAATGCTGTTACAACCTTAGATTTAAGAAATGATGAAGAGCTTGGGGTGATTACTTATACTTATAAAAATGATGATAACTTCTTTTATCACCATGAGCTCAATGCAGAGACTAATAAGTTTACTACTGATATTAATTTAACCATTGTCTCTGTTATTGATGAAGATGGAGTGATTGCAAATGATGCCGATGGTGATTTTGATAATGATGGTAATTTAAGTAATGTGCTCGATAGTGTTTTAACACTTGAACCCATTGGTGTTGAAGTGCGCTTTGGTCGAGCTAATCTTGAAAATAGTTATGGTCCCGAAACCTCTTCTTTACCCCAAGTACTATCGGTGGAGTATTTTGAAAGTGACAATTATATATTGGCAGATGATGATATTTGCAGCCAGTATAATACGGATAAAGTAATTTTTGGCACACTGAATGAAGTCTCATTAGATGAGAATGATATTGTGGCACAAGCTGGGCAGTTTGATGATGCGCTCGATCCCTCTAATGGCTTAACTCGTCAAATAGTACTACCTGCAGCTGGAGCAGGAAACCAAGGACAGGTTGAAGTAATTTATGATATTTATGATTGGTTAAAATATGACTGGACTGGGGATGGAAACTTTACTGATAACCCCTCAGCTGTGGCTACTTTTGGCATTTTCCGTGGTAATGACCGTATTATTTACCAGCGCGAAATAGCGAAATAGACCAAGTAAATACTTTTAGGTTACAAAATGAGACTTGTGTCTCATTTTTTTTGCTTTTTCTTTAGTGCTTTCTTTCAAAAAAGCAACACATTAGACAAATTCTAAGGTATGATTATCCGATCTGTTATTCGCATTTTAACAGCGCCTACTTAATTAGTACTTCACAGGACATTTTGAGCTTATGTTTAAAAAAATACGCGGCATGTTTTCTAACGATCTTTCCATTGATCTTGGTACCGCCAATACACTTATTTATGTAAAAGACCAAGGTATTGTATTAAACGAGCCTTCTGTAGTTGCTATTCGTCAAGACCGTTCAGGTGGCTCTAAAAGTGTAGCCGCCGTTGGTGTCGCAGCAAAAGCCATGTTAGGTAGAACCCCTGGTAATATTGAAGCTATTCGCCCAATGAAAGATGGCGTAATTGCTAACTTTTTTGTTACTGAAAAAATGTTACAGCACTTTATTAAACAAGTGCATAGCAATAATTTTTTACGACCTAGCCCAAGAGTTTTAGTTTGTGTTCCTTGTGGTTCGACCCAAGTTGAGCGTCGTGCTATTCGTGAGTCTGCTATGGGCGCGGGTGCTCGTGAAGTATATTTAATTGATGAGCCAATGGCTGCAGCAATTGGTGCCGGTATGCCTGTATCTGAAGCGACTGGTTCTATGGTGGTCGATATTGGTGGTGGTACTACTGAAGTAGGCATCATTTCACTAAATGGCGTAGTTTATTCATCTTCAGTACGTATTGGTGGTGATAAGTTTGATGAAGCCATTATCAATTATGTTCGTCGTAATTTTGGTAGTTTAATTGGTGAAGCTACTGCTGAGCGCATTAAACATGAAATTGGCTCAGCTTATCCAGGTGAAGAACTGATTGAAATTGAAGTACGTGGTCGTAACCTTGCAGAAGGTGTTCCACGCAGTTTTACCTTAAACAGCAATGAAATTTTAGAAGCCTTACAAGAGCCGTTAACGGGTATTGTTAGTGCTATTATGGTGGCATTAGAGCAATCGCCACCAGAGCTAGCGTCTGATATCTCAGAGCGCGGCATGGTATTAACCGGTGGTGGTGCCTTGTTAAAAGACCTTGACCGTTTGTTAATGGAAGAAACTGGCATTCCAGTTGTTGTTGCTGATGATCCTCTAACATGTGTTGCTCGTGGTGGTGGTAAAGCCCTAGAGATGATTGATATGCATGGTGGCGATTTATTCTCATACGAATAGCCGCTGGAAGTTTTTATTGCCATTAACTCCAATTACTGCAGCAAAAGTACTCATTGACTAGCGTCAACTCCGTGCTATTGCTTTGTACTTGGAGTCATTAGCTGCAAAAACATCTCAGCTTTACTTTTTATCAGTTGTGTCTATTCACAACACCCTTCATAACTGACTTCTTATGAACCCAATATTTAATCAAGGCATCTCCCCAGTACAGCGACTCTGCTTCGTACTTATTTGCTCTGCAGCCTTGATTTTTTTCGACCATAAAATGGCGAGCTTTGAAACCGCACGTGGCTATTTACAAACCTTGGTAAGTCCTCTTCAATATATGGCGAATGCCCCTAAACAAGCGATGACTTGGGCATCAGAAAATATTGTTACCCGCCGACAATTAATGAGCGAGAATAAGGACTACCGCGAGCAAGAATTATTTTTTCACGAACAAACCTTACAGCTTAGTATTGTGCGTCAAGAAAATGAACGATTACGCTCATTACTCTCTTCTCCTGTTCGTGGCGGAATCAAAAAAATGTTTGCCGAGATCCTCTCGGTAGATAGCGATCCCTATTCACATCAAGTCGTTATTAATCGTGGCACCAATGATGGTGTTTATGAAGGACAGCCTGTACTTGATGAAAAAGGTATTGTTGGGCAAATATTACACGTTGGTGCTAGTAGCTCTAGGGTGATTTTGATCAGCGATATTTCTCATGCTATTCCAGTGCGCGTACAACGAAACGGTTTAAGATTAATAGCTTCTGGCAGTGGTCAAATAGATCGTCTTATTCATAATTTTGTGCCTCATAGCGCTGATGTCAAAAAAGGTGACTTGTTAGTTACCTCAGGTTTAGGCGGTAAATATCCGGAAGGTTATCCTGTTTCGCGTGTTGTCTTAGTGCGGACTGATGAGTCGAGAGAATTTTCAACTATTTATAGTCAACCTGTAGCGCAAATTGATAGGTTACGTTACATGTTACTCCTTTCTAAGGAACAGACTGTTAAGCCAGTTTCAACGCGAAGTAACAAAAAAGTTGCAGTGGGTAAATCATAATGTTTAGCAATAATGGTTTTATAATATTATTAACCTTGCTGGTTGCTTTAATGGCAAGTATCACGCCTATGCCATTGAGTGTTGATGCCTTTCGACCAGATTGGGTGCTTATTGTATTGGTTTACTGGTGTTTAGCCTTGCCTAACAAAATCAATATTTTGACCGCATGGGTGATGGGCTTTATTCTTGATGTTTTACTTGGTTCGGTACTTGGTGTGCATGCTAGTGCTATGGCATTATCTGTTTATATTGTCATAGTTAACTTTCAAAAAATTAGAAACTTTTCAGTTTGGCAACAAGCACTTATTGTCGGTGTACTGTCAGCTCAATATCATCTTGTCGTTTTTTGGTTGCAACGCTTCTTAAGTGATGTGGTATTTTTACCTAATTATTTATACCCGGTGATAACCACTATAGTGCTGTGGCCATGGGTATTTTTGTTGTTACGCCGTGTTCGCCGCCATTTTCGTATCAAGTAATTATGCGTTATATCATGGCGTATAAACTCACCATGGTGTAAACCGTATTATTATTTCTCAAGGACTCGCTACTCCCGCGGTAATAACTCTATGACATCTCTAAAAGATAACTCAGCCAAGACCTCCCTAAAATTGATTTTAGCCTCGCAATCACCTAGGCGTAGAGAATTATTGTTACAATTGGGCTATGAATTTACTGTACAGGTAAGTGATATTGATGAGACAGTAAAAAAAGATGAAACGCCACATGACTATGTATTACGCTTAGCAAAACAAAAAGCACAACATGTGCAGAAACTGTTATCTAAAACAGATAAAGAGTGTAGTTATGTTCTAGGCTCAGATACTTGTGTGGTACTTAATGGTCAAATACTAGGTAAGCCCGATAACGAAGACGCGTGTGTTAGCACCTTGTCGTTATTATCAAATAATCAACACCAAGTGATGACTGCAATTGCGCTAGCTAGCCAAAATGATATTCAAGGACAAGTGATAAACACAGACGTCACTTTTAAGACACTGAGTAAGGCTGAAATTCAAGCATACTGGTTAACGGGGGAGCCGCAAGATAAAGCGGGAAGTTACGGTATTCAAGGTATTGCAGGACAATTTGTTAAAACGATTAATGGTAGTTACTCAGCAGTTGTTGGTTTACCGTTATATGAAACAGCCCAACTGCTGGCTACTGTCGGCTTAATTGGTGCAATCAATACAAAATAAATTTTTTGAAGTAAGGGCTATTTATGAGCGCTGAGTTATTAATTAATGTTACGCCTAGCGAAACACGTGTTGCTTTGATCGAAAATGGTTCATTGCAAGAAGTACATATAGAGCGACAAGCAAAACGTGGCATTGTGGGTAATGTCTATTACGGTAAAATTATTCGTGTATTACCGGGTATGCAAGCAGCGTTTGTAGATATTAACCTAGATAAAGCGGCTTTTTTACATGCCTCCGATATTAATACTAAACTTATTTTAAAAGAAGAAACTGATCAGGTACCTGATATTCGCTCCTTAGTACATGAAGGGCAATATATCATGGTACAAGTGGTTAAGGACCCTCTTGGTTCAAAGGGGGCGCGTTTAACAACAGATATTACCATTGCTTCTCGTTACTTAGTTTTAATGCCTAATTCGCAACATGCTGGTGTTTCATTACGTATTGAAGGAGCGAAAGAACGCGATCGGTTGAAAGACATTGTTAGTCCATATTGTGATGAAAAACAAGGGTTTATAGTTCGTACTGCAGGTGAGGGGGCTGGCGAAATAGAGCTGCAACATGATGCTGAATTCTTACGTCGTGTTTGGCATAAAGTGTTAGAACGTAAACAACGTAAACAAACAAACTTACCACTTTACCAAGACTTATCTTTATCATTTCGAGTGTTAAGGGATTTTGTTGGTATTGCTCTTGAGCGTATTCGTGTTGACTCTAATCTGACTTTCAAAGAGTTAGAAAGTTTTACCCAAGAGTTTGTGCCTGAATTAACGCCACGATTAGAATATTACCCCGGTGAACTACCTATTTTTGATTTGTTTTCGGTTGAACGAGAAATCCAGCGCGCTTTACATCGTAAAATAGAACTTAAATCTGGCGGTTATTTGATCATAGATCAAACTGAAGCCATGACAACTATTGATATCAATACTGGTGCTTTTGTTGGGCATCGCAATTTAGCTGATACTATATTTAGTACTAATATTGAAGCGACACAAGTTATCGCCAGGCAACTGAGGTTGAGGAACCTTGGTGGTATTATTATTGTTGATTTTATTGATATGCACAATGAAGATCACAAACGTCGAGTATTACACAGCCTAGATATGGCAATGAGCAAAGACAAAGTGAAATACAGTTTGCATGGTTTTTCTGCGCTTGGTTTAGTTGAAATGACACGCCAACGCACTCGTGAAAGCTTAGAGCATGTTTTGTGCGGAGAATGCCCTCTTTGTACGGGGCGTGGACATTTAAAAACAGTGGAAACACTTTGTTATGAAATACTAAGAGAAATAGTACGTGTAAACCGAGCACACGATGCTGATAAATTTACTGTGTATGCGTCAAGCGCAGTTAGTGAGTCTTTGGTCAATGATGAGTATCATATATTAGCTGAAGTTGAAGTTTTTATTGGTAAGTTGATTAAAGTACAAGCCGAACCCATGTATAATCAGGAACAATTTGATGTTGTTATGATGTAAACCAGTTTATTGAATTAATTCCTACTCAGAGCCATATAAGTGAGTTTTTAAGAGTGTATTGAAATGGGCTCTTGTGTGGTGTTATTGATTTTAACGTGAGAATAATCATTATTTTCAATCACCATCTTGTGTTCATACCTTTTATTTCTCGCTGGTAGAACATTTCTTTATAGAATTGGTATGACTAATTAATCGCTATGCCGCATAGAAAATATAGGGCTCTTTAAGTTTTAATGAACATTGTAAGTATTTCTAATCGTTGGCTAAATCGCCTTTATAAAACCGTTGCCATTGTCTTGGTGTTATTAGCGGTTTTGATTAGTGCTTTCCGATTATTTTTACCTTATGTTCAGCACTATCGACTTCCCCTGCAAAATTACCTAAATGAAGTGTCCCAAGCAAATTTTACTATTGGCACATTAAGTATGACTTGGCAAGGATCAGGTCCCATCCTGATTATTGGTGATGTAGAAGTACTTAAAACCAAAAGGGCTTCGGTCTTTATCAAGCAACTTGAACTGCATGTTGATTTCTGGAGAACACTAAAAGATCGTAATCTGAGTTCAAAAAACCTTATACTTTCTGGTGTTACAGTCAATGTATCTGAAAAGCTATGGCAGAGTAATAAGGTTAAAGATCCCTCAGGTAAAGCTAAAAAAGATAATGAAGCGGATGATATTTCTGTCATTAGTAATCTTTTTTTAAACAGTATTAAGCGATTTTCTATTCGCGATAGCCAAATCACAGTTCGTAATGAGGCGATTACTAGAAGCATTAAGTTAAATCACTTACGTTGGTTAAATACCGGTGAACGTCACCAAGCAGAAGGCAGTGTCGTGCTTAATGGGCTGAGTTCAAGTAATTTGCAGTTAAAATTAGACCTCCAAGGTAATAAAGGAAGCGCATTAACTGGGGAAATGTACCTACAAGCAAACAAGATTGATATAACTCCTTGGTTAGGTAATGTTTTAGTGCTCGATGATGATAAAACTAGCACAGATATTAATTTTTCTGCTTGGTTACGAGTGAAGAATAGTAATGTAAATCGCTTACAAATTGACTTCTCAGATAGCAGTATTAATTGGCGTATTGAAGATAAAAAGCAAGAGTTAACACTAGATCAAGGGCAATTACTTTTAGTAAAAGGTAAAGCCTCGAAAAGCTTTAAACTCTATAGTACACCGTTATCATTACAGCTTAATGATCAACCATCACATCAGTTTAAGGCTATGTTAGCCAAACAGGCGAATGACTTTTCCCTATATTTATCTGAAATTGATGTTGCCATGCTAGCGCAATTAACTCCACTGATAGTCGAGAAGCAAGAAACCCGTCGTTTACTGTCTAAAATGTCGTTAACAGGAAAAGTTAACGATCTCTATATTCGTAATCATAAGAACGAATTTCAAATAACAACAAATTTTTCTGGATTCAATAATAGTTACAGTCACGGTATTCCAGGGCTAGAAAATGTCTCAGGTAAGCTCAGCTATGTGGATAATTATTTGTCCGTAGATTTTAATGCACAGCAAGGAGAGTTAGATTTTGATAAATTGTTTATTCAAGCTTTTCCCTATCAAGATCTTTCAGGCCAGTTAAATGTAGCTTTTGATCAAAGCGGCTGGGCATTAACTGTTGAAGAATTAGATTTTCGTTCACAAGAAATAAATTTATCTGCACAAGTAAAAGTTGAAGCGCCTATTGATAGCGAGCTCCATTTAGCCTTGTTAGCTAACGTTTCTAACGGTAATGCGGGCTTAGTAGGTCGTTACCTACCCTTACCAATCATGAGTGAAAATTTGGTTGATTATCTTAATGCAGCAGTTGTTTCTGGTCGTGTTGAAGAGGCACAAATATTAATTAATGGCCCTATCAGTCGCTTTCCCTTTACCGATGGTAGCGGCATTTTTGTTGTTGATGCAGAGCTAAGTAAATCTGAGTTTAAATTTGTTGAAAACTGGCCAGCCATTACCAACTTTGTTGCTAACTTAAATTTTACTAATAACTCTATGATGATAACGGGTCGTGGTGGTAAGTTAACTGGTTTAGATATGACAGGCGTTAGCGCGGGTATTGCCGATTTAGCACATGGCCAAATATTAATGGTAGATGCAGAGATTAAACCAACTAAAGCGCTTTATATCGAAGACTTGATGAATGAAAGCCCTTTTAAAGACAGTGTTGGTAGTGTCTTAGAACAGATAAAAATTAATGGCGAGGTCAGTGGCGAATTTCATTTAAACCTCCCACTTAATAATAATAAACAAGCATTGGCAAGTGGCATAATTAGATTTGATAACAATCAAGTTGCCT
>Ga0209292_1003373_pt1 | contig 17648 bp, 13 predicted proteins | sample GOMGulsemesocosm_2_FD_184634 | JGI IMG/M metagenome (GOLD analysis project Ga0209292, IMG submission 184634) | Methane-oxidizing microbial communities from mesocosms in the Gulf of Mexico - GOM9C Gulf of Mexico (SPAdes) (version 2) | ecosystem: Environmental > Aquatic > Marine > Cold seeps... | reverse complement strand
AAATTACTAACTGACTTAGCTTTTTCTTTTCACATTTTTTCAGGTTTTCAGAAATATAGCCACCAAAAACATTAACGATTTAAATTTCGCGCAAACGAATAGACCCGAATATATAAAGTCGGTGGGTATGAGATATTGGATTGATTTGTAAGAGAAAAGTGGTGGCCCCTCCCTGACTTGAACAGGGGACCTGTCGATTATGAGACAAACAGAATTATTGAAATTAATCTTCTAACCCGAAGAAAACATTCTCTTTTTACAATTCCATATTTCACGTTTGGCTGAAACCGAAACCCTACCGAACTTGGGTGGCGAAATTAACCGAACGCAATGCACTAAGCTGAAGATTTTTATGGGGATAACCAAACCGAACACCGAACTTTTACCGAGTTATTGCAGCTAAATGTTCGAGGATAGGATGAGGTAGAGGAAAGATAAAAACCTAAATTTCTGGCATAACTAGTGAAAGTTAAGTTTTTGTGCTATTAATTATCACGTCAGGTAAGTTCATGAAAAATTGAGAATAACTTATGTTTTCTTCAACAATAAAAACAATGTATAACATTTTCCTTTTGCTATTGTTTTTTATACTACCACCAAGTTTTTCATTAGCCACCGAACCCTCTATTGGATTTGACCACTTTTCTATCAAAGATGGTTTACCACATTATTCTGTTCGCATTATTTTACAAGACAGTCAGGGGTATTTATGGATTGGCACTGAAGGTGGGTTAGCGCGTTATGATGGATATTCGTTTAGAGTGTTTACACATAACCCTGAAGTGCCTAGCTCTCTTTCTGATAATTTCGTCTATGCCATTACAGAAGACCGAAAAGGATATCTTTGGGTGGGCACTATAGGGGGGGGGCTTAATCGCTTTAATCCACAAACGGAAACTTTTCAACATTATCGTCATGATGATAGTGACCCAACTAGTTTGAGTCATGATGATGTATTTGCGATAACCGAGGATCATCAAGGTAATCTTTGGGTGGGTACTAATAATGGTTTAAATAAGTTTAACCCTGAGAACCAAACTTTTCAGCATTACCGTCATGAAGCCAACAATCCTGATAGTTTGAGCAGTGATGGTATCTTTGTCATAAAAAAAGACAGCCAGGGTCATCTTTGGATTGGATCCTTTGAAAGTGGTCTAAGTCGTTTTAACCCTCAAACTGAAGCCTTTATGCATTACCGCCATGACGACAAAGATCCACAAAGTTTAACATCTGATAAGGTCACAACCATTAATGAGGACCGTCAAGGCAACATTTGGGTGGGGACTGTTGAAGGCCTCAATAAATTTAACCCTGAGAGCCAAGCCTTTCAGCATTATCGTCATGATGAAAATAAGGTTAATAGTTTAAGTCATAATGCGGTCAGAAGCTTTGCTGAGGACCGACAAGGTAATCTTTGGGTTGGCACTCCAGGGGGGCTCAATCGATTTAATCCTCAAACTGAAACCTTTCACCATTTCCGACATGATGAAAATGATCGTTATAGTCTAAGTGAAGATCTTGTCTGGACTATAGCGGAGGACCATCAAGGTAACCTTTGGATGGGCACTTTATTTGAGGGGCTTAATCGCTTTAATCCTCAAACTGAAGCCTTTCAGCATTACCGCCATGAGGCCAACAATTCTAATAGTTTGAGTAGTAATAAGGTCAGCAGCTTTGCTGATGATCGTCAAGGTAACATTTGGATTGGAACAAAAAAAGGTCTAAATCGTTTTAATCCTCAAACTGAAACCTTTCAGCATTACCGCCATGAGGCCAACAATTCTAATAGTTTGAGCAGTAATAAAATCAACAGCCTTGCTGACGACCTCCAAGGGAATATTTGGGTTGGAACAAGCAAAGGTCTAAATCGTTTTAACTCAGATAAAGAAACCTTTCAGCATTACCTCCATGAGGCCAACAACCCTAATAGTTTGAGTAGTGACTATGTTTCAGTTATTACAAAAGACCGTAATGGTTATCTTTGGGTGGGTACACTTAATGGGCTTAATCGGTTTGATCCTGATAAAGATACCTTTCAGCATTACCGCCATGACGCCAATAACCTTAATAGTTTGAGTGGTGACTATATTGTAGACATTATTGAAGATCGAGAGGGCTATCTTTGGGTGGGCACTTTCGGGGCGGGGCTTAACCGCTTTAATCCTCAAACGGAAATTTTCCAACATTATCGTCATGATGATAATGACCCAACTAGTTTGAGTCATGATGATGTATATGCGATAACCGAGGATCATCAAGGTAATCTTTGGGTGGGTACTAATAATGGTTTAAACCTATTGAACAAGCAATCAAATAAATTCAAGCTCTTTGACATGAATAATGGCCTGACTAACAACAGGGTTTCCGGCGTTGAAAAGGATAACAAAGGACTATTGTGGATAAGTTCACCCCGTGGTTTATCACGTTTCAATCCTGAAACGGAAAGCTTTAAAAACCAAGATATGATTGCTGGTATGCAAAGTAGTAATTATTATAGTAGAGCTTTGTTTAGAAGTCACACTGGAGAATTGTATTTGGGTGGCAAGAATGGTTTCGACCGCTATTTTCCCGATAAAATAATTGATGATATTAAGGCACCTATAGTGGTGTTTACTGACTTATTAATCGCGAATCAACCAGTACCTATTGGCGAAACTAACACAGCAGAGGATATTTTCAGTCTAGAAAAAGTCATTAATTTAACTCAAACACTGACCTTAACTTCTCAACAAAATATGGTGACCTTCGAGTTTACTACCTTACATTTTACCAACCCCAAGAAACATCAATACGCTTATTTTTTGGAAGGTTGGGATCAGCAATGGATATCAACAAATTATCAAAACAGGCGTGCGACTTATACTAATTTACCAGCAGGGGATTATGTATTAAGAATAAAAGCCAGTAACGCTGATGGTGTATGGAACGAAAAAGGAGCTTCGCTGAAAATAACCGTACTACCACCATTTTGGAAAACTTGGTGGGCTTATTCTATTTACGCTTTAATATTAATTTTACTTCTTTGGTGGTTTGTTCGAACACAACGTAAGAAAGTTCATTTTGAACGCGAGATTAATCAGCAATTAGAACAAAAAGTTGCTGAAAGAACGGCAGAGTTGGAAAAAATCAGCTTAACAGATCAATTAACTGGCGCTCATAATCGACGTTTCCTCGATAAGTTTATAGATAAGGAAATTGCTCAAATAAACCGAGCTTATTTTGAGTATAAAGAAAAACCTTCATCTAAGCTTGGGTTCATCATGCTCGATATGGATCATTTCAAACAAGTAAACGATGTTCACGGTCATGATGCAGGTGATAAAGTGTTAGTACAGTTAGTTGAAATAATCACGGCTACCTGTAGGCAATCTGATTGGGTTGTTCGCTGGGGTGGTGAAGAATTTGTGGTCGTTGTGAATGCCGTTAATTTAGAAGAAATACAAAATTTAGCAGAAAGAATAAGAGTTAACATAGAAACACACTCTTTTGATATTGGTAACGGAAAATCATTAAATAAAACATGTTCTATTGGTATTACTAGTTATCCATTTATTGAGAAAAAACCAGAAGCATTTAGTTGGGAGCAAACGTTAAGTTTTGCAGATATAGCTCTTTACGCTGTTAAAAACAATGGTAGAAATGCATGGATTAGTCTATTTGAGAGAAGTGTAATTAATATTGAACAACTTTCTATTGAGATGGCTGAGCTTATAGATACTCAAATTAAAGAAGGTCATATTTCTTATGAGACCTCATTACAACAAAAAGTGAAATGGGCCTGATAGAGTTCATTCGTAGTTAGTGATACTTAACAACGATCAAACACTTCTTACTCATAAGAATAGAGGTCTGTTTTAGAATCACAGCTAGCATCACTTGATGCTTCAACAGTATCGTTAAGCTTAAAGCTGGTGGTAGGCTTCTACTTAGCACATTAAAGTCCTCTTAGGATCTCAGTTCCGCAGGTTTGCAGTTTTGCACATCAACAAAAAAAAAGTCCCAAATGCCCCCACCACCGCAACCGAAGTCGAAGTAGTGGGGAGATTTCACCAGAGTGACCAAACGCGGCACTTTTTTATCACCGGATGGCTTCCGTCACAGGTACCTCAATTTTTGCCAGAGGCGACCAGCCTGAGCATCGTCTGTGGTGACTCGGGTGGAATTTCAGAAACTTTCGAAGCGGCAGTGATCCGAGCCGAAGCGGCGTCAACAGCATCATGCAATATTTCGGTATTTAAATGAGCATAACGCATGGTCACTTTGGGATCGCTGTGTCCAAGTATGTGTTGAACTTCATAGAGTGAACGCCCACTGTTCACTAACATAGAAGCGTAGTTATGACGCAAATCATGCAACCTAAACTTAACCAAGCCAACTTCATCCCGTATTCTTGACCAAGTTTTTTTGATGCACTTGTAAGGGTTACCCGTTTTAGTGTTAATGAACACATGATCGAATTGACCCCGAGTATCGACGGCTTCCAAAACCGATATTGCAGAACCATTTAATGGAATAGCTCTCATTCGTTTTGATTTAGATACCGAAGCAGTAACTCGCCACGTTTTATGCTTGATATCAATATTCTCCCAAGTAGCCGTTAACGCTTCACCTAAGCGAGCACCAGTAGACAGCAAAAACAGAATGATGTTACTTACCATTCTATTTTCATCATGCTTAAGCACATGAAGCAAACGCGATAACTCATCATCACTAAGGTAACGTTCTAGCTGATTATCCTCATTGAACAGTTTAAGCCGAGCCAAAGGGTTTGAATCAATAATGTTCCAATCCACGGCAAGGTTCAGGACTCTTCTAATGAGCTTTGCATAATGGTCACAAGTAGCTGCTGACAAATTACTTTGACGTAACTTTAGATGAAAACTCTCTACATCTATTCGTTTGATTTCATTCAAACGTAAATGACCAAACGCCGCGTTTATATGTTTATCAAACATCTGCTCATCGTTGCCCCAAGTACGTTTGTGTTGCTTTACATAAGGCATATAATTATCAGCCATGAATACCGACAAGGTAGGGATCTTTTTACGCTTCAACGTTTCAGCTTTTGGGTCAGAACCTAGGCTAATATCAGAACGTAATTGTTTCGCTTTTGAACGGGCAGCATTGAGCGAAACATCACAAGTTAAGCCTATTTTAATGGTGCAAGTTTTCTTATTAGCATCTTTGTAACGCAAGTAATATGTACCGAATCCTTGTTGTGTTTTACGGACTTCAATAAACAGGCCTTTGGTTTCATGGCAACAATATTCAATGCGACGTTTATCAACAGGACAAATTAAGCTTGTCTTGATAAAGCCGTTATCTAGTTTTACGATTGGCATAATATGCTCCTTATGAAATGTTAATATATAAATTAGCGTTGTTTCGTTTTTCACCTGTATATTTGAATCCTAGGTCCTGACATATGCAACGAAAGCGATAGCCAAAAGCCCTAGTATCTTCAGGGGATAGTTTTAACCAAAACGCTATTCCATAGATGTCTTTTAAGGTGACAACATTAGTGCCTTCGCATAGTTTCAAATAATCTGCGATACAGGGACGTAAAATGTTGTCAATAAGTTGGTTATCAGAAAGATCTTTTTTCAAGTTGCTCATGGTTTGCCTTATAAGTTTTGAATAGGTGGAATTTTGAAATCCTGAAATCCTGAAATCCTGAGATGTAAATCACCACTGGTACATATAGGACTTCAAAAAATAAGGATTTCAGTTTTTACAACTGAGTTCTGGGTGGGTTTTCACTTTCAGGTAGGAGGATCAATTCAAAAACTTTTGCCCCACGAGCTTTTACTTTAAACGTCCATTTATGAATAGCAGGGTCATCACCGCTGTATTTTTCTATGATTTTTATTACTTTACGTTTTGATTGATTAATGTCTTTAGCTACACTAGAAGCAAGCTTCATTTTAGTGTTGATGCCTAGCTCTAAACTTTTAATGATGGCTTCTACACAAGGTGCTTCAGCGTTACATTCATCTACTTGAGCTATTCGTTCAACATCAATATCTTCAACATATGTCACTGTGGCTATTAGTTCGTTATAGGAAATATCATCTTCTACGGCGTATTGGTAAGCTGCTTTGGACGCAACAGAACCACGACTTTTAGTATTTTCAAATTGTACTATTTTGATCCCATCTTTTACGCGGACTGTATCTAAAATATAGGCACAATCACAGTCATCCATAATGTCACTGGTGCCCGCATAAATTGCTTTTCCGTCTTCCCCCCTCTTTTTGTTTACGTGTGCCAGCATAATGATAGTCCCTCCCTGTGAAACGAATTGTCTGGCAAGTTGAGCGAATTGACTCGACTTTCTTTTGTTCATTAAGTCAGTGAATTTCTTTAGAGTATCAACTACTACAATAGTATTCTTAGCGGTACCGTTTTTAGTCATCTCTATTAGTGCTTCGGTAAGATTTTCAACTTCAAAGCCTTCATTACCTGGTGCTAGCATATTAAAACCAAACTCATCTGCAAATGTCATCTTTGTGTGTAACCCGCGGAAGTTGTCATCTGCATTGATGTAATAAGTATCTTTACCGTCAATTAAAGCAGCTCCAATGGCTTCAATAAGCAATGCTGTTACGATTAATGTTTTACCTGTGTTTTGTTGAGCATATATAGTTGTCATTTGACCTTTTAAAACAATGTTTCCAAGAACAAATTGCTCTTCGTCAACTTGTAATCCATATTCAGTACTTTTTCCCAGTAAACTATATTTTGCTAAAGGATTGACTGCTTTCGTTTGTGCTTCTTTCTGATCTTTAACAATTGGCGTATCTTCATTAATTAGTTCGAAATCCTCCTCAAATTGCATCAGGATACTTTCTGTGTTTGCGCCATTTTGTTCAGCCAAATTAGCCAGAGTTCTTAAATTATATTTGGGTCCTTGTTGGTGTTTGTTAAAAGATAAGTATTGATATTTAACTTCATCATATCCGTTGTAACCATTCCCTGTGGAGCTCCACTCATCCCAAATGGTCAACCCTTCAGCACTACCAGTCATTTCATGATGTATGGCCATACCTATTCGAATCCATGCATCACGGCTACAGGTAGGGGATATGTATTTTATTAAGTCATTAATGATCTTTGCCACTCCACAGGTGAGTGATTCTTTTGACTTTGTAATAACACTGTTTGGCCTTTCTATTTTTCCTTTACCATTATGCAGATTAATAGCATCAACAAACTCCTGAGTAACAGGTGTTAAATCGTTTACTGATTCAGCCTCATCAATACCCATTTCTTTACCTGTACTCGGGGGGCGAACTACCATCGAACGGCCTGTCTTTACATCAATACGGTTAGGGTATTGCTCAGTACTATGAGAGTCCTGTTTAGCCATAACATCATTAGGCCTATTGAAATAATGGTGCTCACCTTTCGCTGTTTTAACTATGTGATTAGGATGAATATCGAAGGTTTTTTCAAGTTCATACAGTTGAGCAAGAGACTCAGGGGTATCGGTATCGTAGACGATAATGTTGTCACCCACGATGATGCCTACCTCAAAGTCAGGGTATCTTGTCCAATACCAACTGATTTTAACTGCGTCAAGTTTGATCAGCCAAGGATCCCATGGTTGGCTTGGAATTTTTGATTTAGGTACTAAAGGAAGTGGTATAAAGCCAAAGGCAAACACTTCTAGTGCGGCGTTTAAAAAAGTTTCGGTGTGTTGTGCTGTGCTCAAGTTTTTCTCCACTAATGGTTTATCATTTTTGTGGAGGTATTAAACGAGGATTATTAATTATTGTCGCTGGTAAATAGGTGGTAAATTATTTATTATTGCTTAAATAAGCTTTCTTTGTTTTTCTACATTCATTAAGTAACTTCCGCAAGTTTTCATATGTTTGACCATACATAGGCACTTTAAGTTTAGTTGCTAATGCACCAATTTGGGGCTCACCGTTTACCCCATACTTTTCCTGTTTTGCAAGCAGTTCAATTGCAGATGCAAGTGTGATTTTTACACTCTCAGCAGGAGAGGGGAGTGATTCAGGATCGCAATAAGACTCATTTTCATGAACTCTCTCTGGCTTAGCATTAGCTAATAGCAGCTCATCGGCCCAATAACATACACTTTTAGTTGTAAGCCTTCTTTCGCCAGTTTCATCGCTGATAGTTTCTATCCTACTACACTCATCTATTGAGTATTCATGGCTGGTTGCCATGGAAATGATTTCTTTAATATCTTCTGCAAGCTCCAACCGTTTAGTAGTAATTCTCTTTGCCAAGAAAATATATTCTTTTTGTTGCTGCGTGTAGCTATTGGTATCAATACTATCTAAATAGTCTATGAATTCTTCAAGGCCTTGATACGTGTTACCATCACTTCTATAAGTTACATTTACAAGATTAGCGACTACTTGATCGAAAGTTAAAGTTTCATCGTCGTTATAAAGTTCAGAGCTTGTGTTAACCATCTAAAAAATACCTATTCAAAATACATAAAAACCTGAAATTCTGGAAACCTACCCAGCACTTGATGACCTGACTCAGTTTGTCAGAATTTCAGTTTTTTACAATGTCAGTTAATCGAAATCCAACCCAAACTCACCACGCTTCCTTTCCAAGTAACTCATCAAATACCTTTCTAGCTCACCTTCTGAATAATCATCAAACTCACTGTCAAGTATTTGAATTGCCGCTAGCTCATATAAATTATACATTTCTTGCGGTGATAACCCGTCATGGGAAACAATCATTACAGCTTTCTCAAGACGTGATCCTATCTCCGATACTTTATGGATAGTCATAATGTTCTCCTTAATTACTTACTTTTGGATATATGGATGTAGTAGTAGGCGGCACCTACAATGACTAGCGCTAGCATGGCTTGTTTGGGGAAGCAGTAGAGTAGCAGGGCAGTGACAACTACTTTTTGCATTAACTTGGGTCCTACCAAAAGCAATACAGCCGCCACAATGATTATGCTGCTGATACTAATCATTAGCCTTCCTCCTTATGCGACTTACGATTTGCACCGAAAACTGACCACCTCGTGCTGTTTCAAGGCCACGTTTGTTCAACTCATCTGCTAAGGCTTTACAGGTAGTGAAGCCTTCTGTTTGCTCAAGGTGTTCAATGACTTTGATGATTTTTGATTGCCATTGATATTGCGCAGTTGTTCGCTTCCTATTCGCCGAAATCACTACACGGTTACGTTGTATGGTTAGCTTTGGATTGCCAAGAACTACGCCACGCTTCTTAGCCTCTTGCATTGCTTGCTTTGTTCTAACCGATATCATTCGTGCTTCATGTTCAGCCATTGCGGCCAATATATGAATAGTAAGGTTATCTATCTCAGGTAGGTCACATAGTTTGAATTTGATACCACGTTTTTGCAGACTGGTGACAAAGTGTAAATCTCTGGAAAGCCTATCTAACTTAGCTACCAGTAATGTTGCATTAGACAGCTCCGCATAGTCGGCCGCTTTAGTGAACTCTGGTCTGTCTGGGCGTTTACCGCTTTCGACCTCCATAAATTCAGCCACTAGCTCGCCACCGAATTGTTGAAGGTAATCACTTACCGCTTGTTTCTGTGCATCAAGGCCAAGCCCTGAACGACCTTGTTTTTGTGTACTCACTCGAAAGTAAGCGACATATCGTTGTTTTGAAATATTCATTGTGAATGTACTCCTAGGTCCAAATAACGGGCACGACTATGCCTATGCATGATGACGCATATCGCTAAAGGGACCCTTTGTGTTATGTGAGGTTGTTGAAGGGGAGGATTATGCTTTAGTGGTGGTTTCTGCTTGAAGCTTATCAACTAACGCTTTGAGTTTGGCTTCCTTGACAGCTTCACGTTCAGCTATTTCATCAGGCAAGCTGACCTTGCTTTTGACGAGCTTTTGCATCGCCTTAGTGAACGCTGATAGGTCTCCTAAAGTGTGTAGTCGTTTGGTTTCTTTGAAAGGTAGTAATAGTGCTTCGGCTTTAAGTGCTGCTGCAAGGAACCCTGCATTGTTAGCACTCTTGGACTTGAATAACGGCGTTAAAGCAGTTGCATTGAAGTTGTTATCTGTTGATAGGCATTCAGTTATATCGCTAAGACTTATCCACTCATTCGAGAAGAAACCTCCTCCTACGTTATCTGTTACACGAAAGTAATATTCATCACCGCAATGACCGATGTTGTAAGTTAAGGTTTCTTTCTCTGGTGTTGATACTTTTCCGCAATTGGTTTTCTTTAGGATGGTTATGTTCATTAGGTATTCCTTTATGGTTTAATTGATTTCCATATAAGATACCGATTTAACAGTAAAGGTTTTTGGGGCAGGGCGTCGGAGAGGAGCTTGTTTAGTTAACCCTGATTGTTTCTTTTGGTTTTCGTGGAATGTTGTTTTTAGATAGTTGAGGGGGAGGAAGCTGAATTTCTGAAACTGTCACTTCTGCCACTTAGCGGTGATTTTTGTGAAACAAATTCATTCCTTCTAAGGGGCAGTTTCGATACGATATAGTTACTCTTTGCTCATAGTGAGGCATCGTATGAAATGAGCTCATAGGGTAAGCAAGTTGAATTTGTCATGTTTGCCTAAATAAGTAGTCTAATTTAGGCTGTCACAATCCAAGTTTATTCAGTAACATAGGTTGTACCACCAGCTTTAGCTGCACAGTTATTTTCAATTCATTCAACAAATTTAATAAGCTATTAAATATTACCTCATTCCCTTATTATATGCCTAAATAAAACGTAGATTTATTATGGAAATTTATTATGGCTTTTGAGCAATCGACTCTATTAATCGACGAATTTGTTATAACAATTACAGATAATAACGCCAAAAGCTCCGTATTATCTAATTTTGTACTATCTAATAATACTGTTGTTAATATACAAGCTGGCGAAAAGGTTAGAGTGCTTGATTCTGAAAGCCATATTTTAATTTTTTCAGGTTATGAAGTTCGATGCCTTGAACAGCATAATTTAAGTGTTTATCGGCAGTTGATTGATGCACCTCAGTCCCTTATTGGTGAATGGCTGGAAAAAGCGAATGGCTATTTTTCTTTTGCGTTAATTAATAAAGCCGATGGCGATATAGTTGTCGCACGAGATAAATTAGGCGCTAAACCGCTTTATTATCAATTCAATAATAAAGCCATCACGATTGCTAATAGGTTGGGTAATATGCCATATAGCGCTAATCAAGAATTTGATTCTGTTGGTTTATCTGAGTCAATTAATTATCGTTGGATGTCGGGAAAAGAAACGTTAATTAACTCTATCTCTCAGGTTCCTGCTGCTTGTTATTTGGATATTACAGATATTAAAGATAATACTTCAATAAATGAAACTCGTTATTGGAATTGGGAAACTGCAAGTAAAATTACAGCTCGACCAGAAATATCAGAAGTTATTACCGCGTTAGAGCAAGGCCTTGATGAATACTTTAAGATTATAGCTCCACAAGTTAAGAGAGTATTAATTCCGTTAAGTGGTGGTATTGATTCTTCAGTTTTAGCGGCAAAAGCAGCAGAGCACCTTGGTGATAAAGTGATACTTGGTATTGTTAAATTTGAAGGTGATAACAATCCTGAATATCAAACAGCATGCTATTTTGCTAAAACGCTTGGTTTAGAGACGCGGGTTATTGAATATAAAAATGAAGATGTTATTAACGATATTAATTATTTAGTTGATAAATTGGAGCAACTACCTCGCCATTATAGTTCTATGCCTTTTGCTAAATTATTAAATTCGTCAGATGAATTTGACGGTGTGATTTATGGCGAACCAGGCGATACCTTATTTGGTTCAGGTACAATTAATCGCTTAATGAAACGATTACAAAAGAAAAAATATAGTCAGTATGTTCCTGACTGTCTGATTAATGGCGCAGTCAGGCCATTGCAGCCAAATTTAGCTACAAAATTAATAAGGTTAAAAAATGAATCTATTCATAGTGTGTTTCATACTGCGGATAAATTGGCTTTTAAGAAAAAGGATGAGCTCATTCTTTCTCAATTACAAAAGCAAATGAACGGTGCTTTGCATATAGATGAGCACCTTTCGTTGGATGAAGATGGTGACTTCCTTTCTAAAACTAAAGCAAATTGGTTAGCTCAGTTGAAGAATTACATGTTGATTACCGATATTGTTGATCATTTAATTACTGCTGATCACCTTATTGAAAATCGCAAAATGGAGATATTAACACCGCTTTCTTATAGCACTGTTGTAGAGGTTACTAAACTAATATCGGAAAGGCTCTATTTAGGTAAATCGCATGTAAAAATTGCTTTGCGAGAACTAGGTTGTAAATATTACTCAAAAGAAAGTATGTACGCACCTAAATATGGTTTTAACACACCAAATGACTTGTGGATAGAGGCATTACGTACATCAATGGAAGGTAAGATTCTTAATGGACAGTTAGTTAAACAACATATACTGATTGATGTTTCAGTAGACTCGTTATCTTCTCTATCAAAAGAAATGATCTGGACGCTTTATCATCTTGAAATGTTCGCGAGTAAATTTAATATAAAAGCAAGTATTAACGGCTAAAATCATTAAGACTTTTTTGTTACTTAACACATGTGTTCACTAGTTTACCATCAATGAGTACAGCTTGTTTATCAAGGTAAATGTTTGCTTTAGGACTTACCATATCGCAGTGCTGTGGGTATTGTCCAAAACCTAAATTAATGCTACCAAAAACGCGTTCTGCTTCCATTAAGCTTCCTGAGAAATTAGCAGGGGGTAATAAACCCAAACAAAAATGAAGCACTTTTCGGTTTGATACTGAAGAATACTTATTGATATCTAGTAACATTATAGAACTTGTAGATAGTTTTGTAATATGACCTTTTTTAATTTCACAATCTATCCGTTCCGTTATCTTACCAAGCTGTTTTGGTGGAAATATAAAAGTATTAGTGCAAAATTTACCGTTCACTGTGTATGGAATACCAAGAAAAGAAACTTGTCCCGTTAAAAAAGTTTCTTTTGATGAATTTTCTAAAATACCTTCACTAAATCTTACGTGAGAAGAGCGCCATGGAATTATTTTCAGTTTTGTTAATATTTTTTCTAATAGGCTTCTTTTCATTGTCATACGAATATCGGTACCCGCTGGGCAAGTAATATGAATGTTATTCGCCTTCTTAAACTGATCTGTTAGTACCTTGATGAGTTTAGTGGTTTTTTCTAAATCATTTTGATAAACGCACCGATAGAAAGCCTCTGCTGTTAACGCACCGAGGCTAAATAGTTGAATATTATTTTTTTTTGCGAAGCTCCATACTTCACTAGGATAAAAAAATTGCTCTGAAAGCTCAATGACCAGGTCAGCATTAAATATCATATATTTTTCTATTATGCTTTTCTCTTGTTCTGGTAAAGGTAACGAAGAGTCGATTGTTAACCAAATAATGTTAAATAACAGCTTCTCTCCTACTGCCACCAGTGCTTGTTTTAATAATAAATCGGTACTTTCATCTCCATAAATTAAAATTCGATTAATACTCCTTAAGTTAATGTTACGTGTAAAAAAGTATTGAACAGCTGTTTCTAATTGCATTTCATCTACAGAAGAAGCGTTGCTAATCATCGGTAGTGTTAGTGAGTGTTTATTATTTTCGGAAAAAAATGAATGCGTGCCATTGATCATTAAACCGTTTATTTTGTATTTGCTGGCAAGCTTTTGTGTTGAAATATCGTCATAAGGAGCTAACCCCTGTAGTTTCTCATTTTTCTGATAAATGAAAGGAAATGCATGAGTAAACTGATCTATTTTTTCGGATGAAAAATTACGCTTAAAATAGAAGCCGTGTAAGGTGGCGGATGTTATTGTTGGTTGCCATTTACGTTTAAGTTGAAATACACCATCATGAAAGAATGGTTTAGTTAAACCAAAACTCGCTTGGCTATACCCTAATTTAGCTAGATGGAGTCCTGAAAAATAATAACATGCAGCAATAGCTCCTTGGTTCATCCATTCTCGTTGCGCACCTTCTATACCTAATGACCAAAATCTAGGAAGGTTTTGGCTATAGTCGATTACCATACCCGCTATAGTTTGCTGATCATTGGCCACAAAGACTATCTCTGCTTTATTTTCGAGTAATAGCCTTTTGAGTTTCAGCCATTGCATTGCGATACTGCGTTCTGCGTGCCTTGCCGTGATATAAGTCTTGTACATATTGTTAAAAAAATCTTCAGCTTTGTCTAAGTCTGCAGAAACGAAATAACGTAAATTATTCTTCCTAATTCGTCTTAAATCTGATTTAGCTGATTGATTGACTATCGGTAGCGGTAATGGAACACTGCTATTTATCCATGCTGGTAAATAAAATGCATTACTGTCATTTTTTATAAAATAGTCTTTAACATTTTCCAATGTTGTTGATATTAAAATAAGCTCGCAATTCAAGCTATTTTTAAATAGTAATGAAGGTAGTTGCCAAAAGTATTTTTTACCTAAGTCTTCCGTTTTAGCATGCTCAAAAAATAATAGTTGAAAGTAGTTTAAGTCAACCCCTTTACCCACAAATAATATCTTACCTGTTTTGCCGGTATGGCGCCATGTACCCTTAATAAGATAAAAAGTTGCTTTAAAAAAAGGGATATGTTTTTTAATGTATTTTTTAACTGTATTGAACATGTTTGATGACTTTGTTTAATATTAAAAAAGGTTTCTAATTAATTTTTTAATTAAAGATTGGCTTGGTTTTACCTTGAGCATATACCCTAAGCTAAAACGGTTTGTGTTTGAGTAAACGCAATGCCAAAGTGGCTGATTTTCCGTGATCCTAAACACCCTTAAATTCCATTTTTTATCGTTCAACGTAATAATTTCATTGTTTTGATTACGGTATCTAAAAAAAGACTTGCCTTCGTCTTCTGTATAATTAATATAAATGCGCCATCCTGGAGATCTACTGTTGGTATGCCAGCCCATAAATGAAGCCTTGGGATACCAAAAGTGCCCACTCGGCACTAAGTTAGTTTCTATTGATTGTTGAAAGATATCTCGCAAGCAGGCAGCTAACTCAGCATCCACTTCTTTTCTTAGCGCTTCTACCGTGCTGTTATGTACTGAATCACCAATATTATTGGCTCCAAAGCAAATAACATTAGAGATACTTCTATCTGTCGCAATGCCATGCACATCAATATTTTCATCTATAAGTGATAATAATGCTTCGTGAGACACTTGCTCTAAAACATTTTTCTGTCCTTGGAATTGTTTTGATTGCTGGCATGCGGCTAACTTTTGCTGATGAATGCAGTTCAAAACCTTTTCTTTTAGCTTTTCAGGGATAACATCGCATGACAAGTCATATAAACCATTACTGTTAAGATCTATCTTCATAATTTATCACTTATTTTTTTACTGTTTTTAAATTGTATGTATTGTTCAAACCATTGTTTAATTGTATATAGCTCTTTGTCACCACTTTGAAATGATATTGTCCAATTCATTATTCTCGCTAAATAGACCACTGCAATCGGTTTATAACCAATATTAAAATGAACGGCTAGCGACGCATGGTTATCATGATGAACACAGGTCAGCATTGCTTTCACACCACCTTGGGCTAAATATTTTATTAAAAATTGTTTAACAATTAAACCGTAGCCTTTATTCCTATGATTTTTATAAGTATAAAAATCATAGGTAAATGCCTGTTCGCTGTTTAATACTAAGAATTCAACTTCCCTGGCAAAACCTCTATATACCGCACATTTACTGTGACTAACCCAATTATAGGCAACCACTGTTTTTTCATTTAACAAGATAAAGCAGCTGTCGCCTTGAGCTATACGTTGACGATAAACAGCCTCAGGTAATGCTTCTTGATGTTGCATTATTTGCTGTATCGCTCCTTCGTCATTTATTAAGCATTCCATATCTTTAGCAAGATTAAGGTTATTTAATGTGGGGGAAATATCTTTTTTTAGAATAAGAGGGGATGCAATAAATTTATCTTTAATGTGGATTAAGCGTGTCGGAATTAAGCGACGCGGAAATAGTTTGACTAGCCACATTAATAGCTTAGCTTTTGTGTTTGATAGCTTTAGTACAGGAAAATTTTTATTCATCATAATCGTCGAATAATCTGTTTTATTAATGTTTGTAATTTTTCCAATGTGTTTTTTTGCCAGATTCTATTTAATGGTACTTCATAGCCTTGCTTTTTGTTTCTAACGAAATCTAATGGAATGATATTCTCAGATACGGGGGTTAGCCAATAATCTAATTGTTGGGCAATAAAATTTAATTTTAATCTTTTTGCTAAGACTATACAGGCTTCGTTATAGGCATCATTTCGTATTTTTTTTCTTGCTGTTGAAGAATAAAGCATAGCAAAATCCATATTGTCTTCTAATTCGTTTGCTAAGCGTAAACTTAATAATATTGAATTTCGATTATCACCTGCCTCAACCATTTTTATATGTTCATTAATAGCGTCAACGTTATACCAATGAAGCTGTTCATATGAAATCAACATGCCCGCTATATTATCATTCAATTCATCAGTGATAGTTTTTCGTTTAGGTGCTAACTTTGACGTGCGTAAGCTATTATCAAATTTATGTATGACAAAAGCGGCGTGAGTCAGAGCTACTATAATAACATCAGTGGGCTGTTTTTCTTGAATTAGAATGCTTGCGGTGCGAATTAAGTGATTTATCAAAGGCACACCTTGTGCACGATAAATACCATCTGAAAAACTAAGAGCCACTTCAAAAGCATTTTTAATTTTTGAAATATCAGTAAGAGAAAATTCTTCAGCGAATAATTGATTGATTAATTGCGGATAATTTTGGGCTAATTGTTCAGTATCAATTATCATTTCTATCTCTTCATTAATAAAGCTATATGTAGAATTTGTTTGGGCTAACTTTCAATGTGAATATCAAAATTATAGAACATTGTGGAAGTTAATAATTAACTTAACGAAGATACAATACAATTAAATATTATTGTTTGATGGTTTTCAAGCATAGTTGATGGTGAAATCCACAGTTACATATACATGCTAAATATATTACTGCTAACGTTTAGTTGAAAACTTAGTATCAGCTCATAAAATGTAAATAAATCCGTCAACACTCTGTTTTGTAAAGGTATACTAAATATAATAATGCGTACTATAAGCAAGGTACACCTACTATTACGTTAACTAATACCGAAATTTCAGATGTCCTCTAAACAAAAAACTCTAGTGTTCGAAGTTGACATGATAGGCATTAAACCTAAAGTCAGCTTTTAGCTAGGGGGGAAGCTTTGATATTACCATTGATAGTTTCAGCTTAGCGTACGGAAGAGTCATTGACGCGTTTCTTAAATCTCTGCTGAATAGCATAAAAGCCTCATAGCCATAAGTAATTTAAAACTACTAATTAAATAACGCCTTTCAGTTTCACACAATTCCAGGTTTCCAGCTCACAAAAACGCTAACAGTATAAATTTCGCGTAAACGAATAGAACCGAATATATAAAGTCGCTGGGTTTGAGGTATTTGATTGATTTGTGAGAGAAAATGGTGGCCCCTCCCTGACTTGAACAGGGGACCTGTCGATTATGAGTCGAATGCTCTAACCAACTGAGCTAAGGGGCCATCTTTTTATCCGCTTTAAATTGAGACTTCAACTTAAAGCGGCGTGAAGT
>Ga0209292_1003361_pt1 | contig 17677 bp, 14 predicted proteins | sample GOMGulsemesocosm_2_FD_184634 | JGI IMG/M metagenome (GOLD analysis project Ga0209292, IMG submission 184634) | Methane-oxidizing microbial communities from mesocosms in the Gulf of Mexico - GOM9C Gulf of Mexico (SPAdes) (version 2) | ecosystem: Environmental > Aquatic > Marine > Cold seeps... | reverse complement strand
CCATGGTGACTTCCGCATTTGCCGATTCAAGACCTGCAGCCGCCAGCGCTTCATTGACCGCAGTAAAATCTTCCTGCGTGGTAACAACGTCGACGGAACCATCTTCATTGGTTATCACATCGTCAGCACCAGCTTCCAATGCTGCTTCCATAATGACATCTTCATCCGCACCCGGTTCAAACGTAATCTGACCCTGCTTGGAAAACAAATACGCAACAGAACCATCGGTACCCAGACTGCCACCAAACTTGGTAAACGCATGACGTACTTCAGCAACGGTACGGTTACGGTTATCACTCATGGTTTCCACCATCACCGCAATACCGGCCTGGCCGTAACCTTCAAAAACGCTCTCTTCAAGATTGCCATCTTCGCCACCTGCACCGCGATCAATCGCACGCTGCATAGTGTCTTTCGGCATGTTAGAGCTTTTCGCACGATCAACCGCCAAGCGCAGGCGTGGATTCTCATCGGGATCAGGGCCGCCAGCTTGCGCGGCAACCGTTAATTCACGAATAAAACGGGTAAAAACTTTACCACGCTTAGCATCCTGCGCCGCTTTACGGTGCTTAATGTTGGCCCATTTACTATGTCCAGCCATTCTTCGTCTCCAATCTCTTTCAACGAAAGCTCTGCCTCATTAGTCAGAGCTTCTTATCATCTAATAACGTTATTCTGCCGCAGGCTTTTCTTCTGTCACCGGCTTGCGCACGCGAATGCTCAGCTCTCGCAATTGCTCCTGACTGACTTCGCTTGGCGCATTGGTCATCACACAGGCTGCGCTCTGTGTTTTAGGGAAAGCGATTACGTCACGAATCGACGCAGAGCCTGTCATCAGCATGATCACACGATCTAGGCCAAAGGCCAGACCACCGTGCGGAGGACAACCGTATTTCAGTGCGTCCAGCAGGAAGCCAAATTTATCATTCGCTTCCTCATCACCAATACCCAAAATACGCAAAACCGTTTCCTGCATATCTTGATCGTGAATACGAATCGAACCACCGCCTAACTCAGTACCGTTCAGCACCATGTCGTAGGCACGAGACAGCGCTTCAGCAGGATTCGCTTCCAGCTCTTCTTTTGAACATGAAGGTGCTGTGAACGGGTGGTGCAATGGTGTTAAGCCACCGTTATCCAGCTCTTCAAACATTGGGAAATCAACAACCCAACAAGGCGCCCACTCACGTTCGATCAGGTTCAGGTCTTCACCTACCTTCACACGCAAAGCACCCAACGCTTCGTTAACAATCTTGGTTTTATCTGCACCGAAGAACAGGATATCGCCCGTTTGCGCGCCCAGACGATCAAGCAACTGCAGTACGATTTCATCCGGCATAAATTTAATGATTGGCGACTGTAGTCCCTCAAGGCCTGCCTCAAGATCATTGACCTTGATCCACGCTAAACCACGAGCACCATAAATGCTGACAAATTTAGTATAAGCATCAATCACTTTACGGCTGATGCTGGCACCACCCGGTACGCGCAGCGCCGCAACACGACCCTTAGGGTCTTTAGCTGGGCCACTGAATACTTTAAAATCTACCTGCGCCATCAGGTCTTTAATGTCGACAAGCTCTAGCGGAATACGCAGATCAGGGCGATCACTACCGTAACGGTTCATGGCATCGGCATAGGTAATGTGCGGAAATTCGCCCAGCTCAACACCGAGCTGATCCTTAAACACTTTAACCATCATGCGCTGTGTAATGTCGATGATGTCTTTCTCTTCCATGAAGGAAGTCTCGATATCAATCTGCGTGAATTCAGGCTGGCGATCAGCTCGCAAATCTTCGTCACGGAAACATTTAGCAATCTGGTAATAACGATCCATACCGGCCACCATCAACAACTGCTTAAACAGCTGCGGTGATTGCGGCAATGCAAAGAATTCACCGCTGTGAGTACGGCTAGGTACCAGGTAATCACGCGCGCCTTCAGGCGTGGCACGGGTCAGAATCGGAGTTTCGATATCCAGAAAACCTTCATGATCTAGGAAGTTACGGATATTGGTTGTCACTTTAGAACGGAAACGCAGACGCTCGGCCATCTCGGGACGACGCAGATCAATATAGCGGTACTTCAGGCGAACATCTTCACCCACGCTGACGTGCTCATCAAGCTGAAACGGTGGTGTTTCAGCACGGTTCAAAATTGTCAGCTGCTTGCCCAACACTTCAATGCCGCCAGTGGGCAGATCTTTGTTCACTGTGCCTTCAGGACGCGCACGAACACGACCTTTGATCTGCAGTACAAACTCACTACGCACCGTTTCTGCCAACGCAAAACTTTCAACCGTATCAGGGTCAAACACGATCTGTGCCAGACCTTCACGGTCACGCATATCAAAGAAAATTACACCACCATGGTCACGGCGACGGTGCACCCAACCACAAATTTCCACTTCCTGATCAATCAACGATTCGTTTAATTCGCCGCAATAATGACTGCGCATGCTGTTTCTTCCGATTACTAAATTTAAATTATGGGTTTTATATCTTTGCTCATTTCAGCAATAGCCAAAATAACGCCAATCTGTTTTTTTTAGATCTTAATCAGCCGAGGGCTTACTATCCGACGCGGGCTTTGGGCTTTTTCCACTGGATTTGAAATCAGTTTCATACCAACCCGCACCCTTAAGGCGGAAGCCACTCGCTGAAATCACCTTCTTCAACTCAGGCTTTTCGCACCCCGGACAATCCGTTAGCGGGACATCGCTGATATTCTGCAGTTTATCCATCTGATGACCGCAGGAACCACACTGATATTCATAAATGGGCATAACTCTCTCCCGACCTCAATTAACCAAGTCAAACTTCAGGAATAATGACCGAATGGCCCCTGAAATAAAAAGGCGGATTGTACCCTATTTTTGTACGCTACGAATAGTCACTGTCAGCAGCTATGTACTTCCTATCCTGCTGATTTAAAATGGCAAACTTGGGACAGACCAAGCATTCGCACAAAAAACTGATATTTTTTTGCTAAAAAGCCTATAAATAGCGGTCATAACACCACAATATTCTTAAACACAGAGAAACACTCATGCTTACTCTTCGACTCAATCGCTTTTGGTATCTGATTTCCGCACTGATATTCACCCTCGCTACTTTGACCACCACATCGGCCCAGGCCGCATCAGCCCAAGAAATCAATATCAAAACCAATGCTGCACTCAAACATTTTAAAAACGAAGTTTTAGGGGGAGAAATTTTCCTGAACAGCGCCAAGGCCGTACTGGTTTTTCCTGACGTTATAAAAGCGGGTATCGGAATCGGCGGCGAATACGGAGAAGGTGTACTGCGTATCAATGGACAACCGCATACCTACTACAGCACAGCTGCCGCATCTATCGGCTTTCAGCTCGGCGCGCAATCAAAATCAGTTGTACTGGTATTTATGAGCAATGACGCGTTACAAAACTTTCGTAACAGCAAAGGCTGGAAGGCTGGCGTAGACGGTTCAGTCGCCCTAATCGAATGGGGTGCAGCCAAGGACATCAACACCATCGACATCAAAGATCCGATTATCGGCTTTGTTTTTAACAACAAGGGATTGATGTATAACCTGACGTTGGAAGGCTCAAAATTCACTAAAATCAGTCGTTAAGAAATTCGAGAATAATCATATAAAACCAGTCTTTCACGACTGCGCATAAAACATTAGCCAAAAAAGGAGGCCTTTGGCCTCCTTTTTACTTACATCCCGAACATTAAAAACACCATACGTATTTATTAAAATTCTTCCCAGAAATCATCGCTATCACCAACTGCTTTCAATGCAGACACTTTATTCCCTCGAGCTGCGGGCCTAGCCGCGTCAGCCGTCCAGGCTCGCTGACTTCCGCGTCGATCCGCAAGTTTAGAGCTTGCCGCCTTTGCAGTTTTTGATGCACCTGCAGAACTACCGATATCAAAGAACTTCATCTGCCCTTCAAGATCTGCAGCCTCCTCACCCATCGATTCACTTGCCGCAGCAACCTCTTCAACTAACGCGGCATTCTGCTGAGTAGCCGAATCCATCTGAGTTACTGCTCTATTAATCTCACCAATACCGACCGACTGCTCTTCACTCGCAGCGGTAATTTCAGCAACAATACGAGAAACCTTCGCAACCGAAGTAACAATTTCCTCAAGCGTATCGCCCGAGCGGTTTACTAAAACCGAGCCCTCAGAAACCTTAACCAGACTATCTTCGATAAGTTCTTTAATTTCTTTGGCCGAGGTAGCACTTCGCCCAGCTAGATTTCTTACTTCACCTGCAACCACAGCGAAACCACGACCTTGCTCGCCTGCCCGTGCAGCTTCAACCGATGCATTAAGCGCCAGCAAATTGGTTTGAAACGCAATCTCATCAATGACATTAACTATATCCGCCATTTTTTTACTGGAATCGTTAATTCCAGCCATCGCAGTAATAGCTGTATTAACTACTTTGCCACCTGTTTCTGCCGTTTCACGGGCAGAGCTGGCTAGATCGTTAGCCTGACGAGCATTCTCGGTATTTTGAACAATCGTACTGGTGATTTCTTCCATGCTCGCTGCAGTTTGCTCAAGACTGGCAGCCTGCTCTTCAGTTCGTTTACTTAAATTATTATTACCCTGTGATATTTCGTCAGCGGTTGTTTTAACGTTATAAGCTGCTTCTTGAATATTACCGACGACACTTGAAAATTTTTCAGCAAGATCATTTGAGTAGGATTTGAGCTCTTCAAATTTTCCTCGATATTGCCCGCTAATTCTGTCCGTCATATTACCTGCCGCCATTGCCGCTAACATTTTCGTCACGTCATCAATCACGCCGAGTGTATTTTGCATATCCCGTAAAGCACATAGTAATTGACCTGTTTCATCTTTCGAATCCACCTGGATTTCAGAGTTCAGATCACCCTCTTCGATACGGCCAAAAACACTAATTGCTTCAGCCATAGGCTTGGTAATAGTACGAATAACCCAGAATCCAAAGGCAAATGCCGCCAAAATACAAAAAACGACTAATGTCATATCTCGATATAAATCAGAAGTAAGCTGGCTTACTCTATTATCTAGCAGCCTAGCCAACTCAACGGCAGTCCTATCGCTCAAAGAATTCCATGAAACCAAAGTTTGTCCTGCAACATTAAAAGCTTGTTCATACTCAGCAGCAGAAGCCTCCGATAGCAACTCATTCACAAACTGAACATAACCTTCGCCAGCACGTAAAAATGTTTTCATGTTGGAGTCCAACATGCCTACGAGCGACGCTTCATTGGAAAATGCAATTTCCAAACTACGTTTAGTGGTCGCCAAGTCACCAATAATGCTATTCAGGTAAACCTGAATCTCTAATCGTGCCGTGGTGCTTAACTGACTATCTTTCTTTTGTTGTGCCAACAGGTTACGTAACCCTTCGACATTATTTTGTACAGAAGGCAAACGAATAACGACCGCGTCCATCAAATAATAACTTTCCAGGACCGGATCAAGAATCAGATTTGAGGCATCAGCCAATGATTCCATATAAGCAAGAACATTGTTGATTAATGATGTATGAGCAGAAGAACTTTCTGCTACGCCCATACGGTACGCACTATTTTTTAAGTTTTCCCATTGGCTTTTGATATTTGACCAGTCACCTGATAAACCAAGCTGTTCGGGATATTTAGAACTAAGCGCATCAACTGCTGCTATGGCGTTCGCCACATCGCCCTGTTTACTGCCAAGCTGATTTTGGTTAGCCGCAGAGACCAAAGCTCGATGTTCCGACACGTGTTTGAGAACTTCTTGGACAGGCACAAGATACTCAACGCCGACAATTTCTTTCTCAGCAAAATCAATGCCCTCATTTTTAAAATCAAGGAACAATATACTTAACAGCCCTATAGGAATGGCCATAAACATCATCACAAGTGAAAACTTGTATAGGACTTTGAGATTTTTTATTGGGTTCATGATTAAGTTCCTTTTAACCTGTTAATCAAAACAACAAAGAGTGAAGTCGCGATAATTTGCTGAACAACTTACCCTGATTCAAATACGCGAATAACCTCGCAAAAGTATTTTCAAAAACGAACGACCTAATGAAAAGCTAGCCTGAAAAAGCTAAATTGAGAGCAACAGAAAGTACTACCAACAGCGGAAAAACCGTCAGTCGAATTCATAAAATGGGGGAAGAAGAGTGGTATTTCATTATCACGACAGCACGATCCCTCGCTGTTGAACATCCCTAAAAACCAAGCATTCACAAACTCAATTAAGCTTAGTTCACTTAACCTCTATGGCAAGCTCTTACTAGATCGGCACAGGAAAACAATCCTGAAGAGAAAGGAAAATTTTTTTGCGTTTTATTTGTGAATAATGGCAATTCACTGCCGATAAATTTTACCCATCAAGCCAACAGCAAATAATTCAAAGCGCTCCGTTATCAACCAACAGTTCGTAAATTGATTGAGCCATCAAGCGATAACCTTTTTCGTTAAAATGAATAGCGTCTGATTTATACCTGCGTTCACGTAAAAGATCAGCAACCAGCTCATCCTCAAGCACCAACGAATACTGATCCGCCAGCTCGTGATATAAAAAGGCTGTATCAGAGAATAAATTTTTGCCAGGCACACCAATCAACACGACTTCCACGCCTGCATGCTGAATCAGATCAATCATTGCCGCGAGATTTTGTCTAATTTCATCTACGCTTCTATTGCGCAGGATGTCGTTACCACCCTCCAGCAGAATAATCAGATCCGGTCGTGTTTCTTCAATAACTCCCGAAAGCCGCACCAAACCTTCAGCCGTTTCTTCACCGGAAACACCCGCACCGATAACCTGCCGACCACTCAGCTCCGCGAGGATGCTTGGATAACTATTTTGCTGCGCAACCCCCACACCAACGGTGAGACTGTCGCCAAAAGCCAGAATCATACCACCAACAGGAACGTGGCTAAGCTTTTGTTCACCACAGCTTTGCAGCAGCAATAACACAAACAAAATAAAAACAGCGCGAACAGAGCACCACCTAGCGCGGCTAATCACACAGACCAAGGACTTACCAACTATTCCATTAAGAATAAATACGCTCCTTTGATTTCTTATTCTAATAGATGGCTAAAACAGGCGAATCGCTATGTAAGGAAATATGGGGAGGGGATAAAATCGCTTTTACCTTAAAAAAACCGCTTTATTACAAAGGGTAATAACAACAGCATAATGCCCACCAAAACCACTGCCGCAGTATCCGTTACGACATAAGGAAAAAGCATTAGCGCGATGCCGGTATAACGAACTACTGGCTGGGCTTGGCGCTTACCATAGATAAAATAACCAAAGCCGATAGAGCCAAATAAAAGAGCCCAGAGAATTAGTGCGGTTTCAGGCATTTAATCGTACTCCATATTCACCTTGTTGCCATACAGATAATTTATTTGCGCTCATAGAAAATACAGACTGAACGTCAACTAAAAACGCCTTAAAGATAGACAGAAATTTTCACCCTGATTATTCACAACTATTTGAAATCATTTCTCAACCAATCTCAGCAAGATGAACCACGAGCATATTTTCACCATTAACTTGCAGGTTACAATTAGGCTGTTCAAGCTGCATCAAGTGCCCAGCGTTTAAAGATATTTGCACAGAATCATCCTGCGACGCTAATAACGCACCGTCATCAAGGCAATAGATAAAACAAAGCGTACAGGGCCGCAATTTAATGGTCTGCCTGTCGGTGAAGGTCTCGACAGTTACATCATATTTACTGCCCCTGGTAATCACGTTAATATCAATGATCGGGCCGGAAGTTAACGTCGCAACCGTCTCACAGACGCCATCAAAGGTAGCAAAACTCAGCCGGCGGTCTAATCGATCAACTCTCGATTGATCGTGCTGCAAATCCATGCCATTGCCACCTATCAGTATCAGGTTGCGCAAATAGCCGGTGAAATACGAAAATGGGCCGTCTTCAACCACCGTCGCCATACTGATTCGCCAATCAAAATCGTCTAACGTGCCAGCATCACTGATTGCCAGCTCAGTGGTTTCACCCTTGCCGTTTTTCCAGAGTGTTTTCTTAAACTGTTCGGGAGAGATAATTTTAATCAAGTTAACGCCTTTTAAAGTCTGAGAAGCTTTCAGTGATGGCTCGATCATTTACACGCCGGTTGAAACTGCTCCATCAGCACTTCACGCACTTTCTGACAAATTTCTTCCAACTGCCCCTCCCCATACTCAACCGCCGCCACATACCCCCACACCGGCCCCGGCCATGCAACATCGGTTTTATAACGCACAATATGATGCACATGCAGTTGCGGTACCATGTTGCCCAACGCAGCGACGTTAAGTTTATCGGCCTTGAACAGATCGTAAACTTGCTTGGAGAAGTAACTCGATTCCCACAGTAGTTGCTGTTGATCAGCTTCGGATAATTCAAAAATCTCACGAATATTTTCCCGCTTGGGCACCAAAATAAACCAGGGGTGATTAGCGTCTTTATTGAGCAAGACCCGTGTCAACGGAAAGTCACCTAACACGATGCAGTCTTTGGCTAATTGAGGGTGTAGTTCAAACATGTTGATTCCTTGGTTTATTCGCGGAGGTTGAGAAGATAGTATCGGGCATAATGAATGGCTATCAAAGTTTCTCTTTCGAATACCTCTCCAGCATTGATCGAATCGACGCTGATACCTGGAATACAATTTGTGCCAGTAACTACCCGTTTCTGCGTCATGAGTTTCTGTCTGCGCTAGAAAATTCGGGCAGCGTGGGCGGCAATAGCGGTTGGCAGCCCTACCACTTGAGCGTTTACCAAAACGGCGATTTAGTAGCGCTGATGCCGCTCTATATCAAAAGCCATTCCTATGGCGAATATGTGTTCGATTGGGCGTGGGCGGACGCCTATCACCGCCATAATGTTGAATATTACCCTAAACTGCTGACAGCAATCCCTTTCACACCCTCCAGCGGGCCACGGCTTTGCACGACGCCAAATATCGACAAAACTGCGCTGATATCAGCCATCGTTGATGACATTCAAAAACAAACCAAAGACGGCCGTTTTTCTTCCTGGCATTTGCTGTTTCCCGAAGCAGAAGAATTCAAGAGTTGGCAACAGACTGAGCTACGTGTACGCACGGGCTGCCAGTTTCACTGGTTTAACCGAGAGTATAAAAGCTTTGATGATTTCCTCAGCGCGTTCACCTCGCGCAAACGTAAAAGCATCAAACGTGAACGTCGTCGTGTCGCTGAACAGGGCATTAGCTTGTACACGCTGACCGGTGATCAAATTAGCGAAATGCACATCCGCGACTTTTTTATTTTCTATCAAGCTACCTACATGAAACGTGGTCAACAAGGTTATTTGACGCTAGCCTTCTTTTTGCAGCTACGCGCCAGCATGGCTGATCAGCTGGTATTGGTTATGGCTGAAAAACACGGCCAGTGCATCGCCGCTGCGCTGTGTCTACGTGATGCTGGAACGCTTTATGGCCGCTACTGGGGTTGCCTGGAAGAATACGAGTGCCTGCATTTTGAGGCCTGTTTTTATCAGGGTATTGAGTTTTGTATCACCAACGGCATCCAACGTTTTGATCCCGGTGCGCAGGGCGAGCATAAAATTCTACGTGGTTTTGAACCGGTGAAAACGTACTCGCTACACTGGATTGAGCACCCTGGTTTTCGCGAAGCGATTGATCGTTTTCTGGGACAGGAGAAATTGGGCATGGCGCAGTACAAGGATGACGCAACGGCAATGCTGCCGTTTAAGAAGTGAACGGGTAAAAGAAAGATTTCTCCCGGTGGTCGAAATGACAAAGAATTATGTCATTTCGATCTAACGTGAAGAGCCTGTAGGTAAGGCTCAGCATGCCCCGCTTTACAAGGTGAAGTGGCGTACAAGGTGAATGGCGCAGCCAGAGTGCGCAGGCTCGGCTGGCCACAATAGAGGGTGCCCTGGGGCATCGGGTATCAGCCTTACATGTCAGGTTAAAACCTGATCTACAACCCATAACTAATCCACTTTCTCAGCCACCGAAATATCAGTCAACCGACCACCACGAAAAGTTAGCACCCGTAAAAAGCCTTTATAAAAACGGCTTTTGTAGGTCCATTCCTCAACCTTAAGCTCATCGTCACCGGAAATTATTTCGGCAAAAAACGGCTCACCACAACGCAACAACACCGTCACCTTACGATCCCCGACACTGACAAAATCGTTATTGCATTTGAAACTCGAAGCCTGCGCCTGTCCAGCACACAGAACAAATACGAATAGCGACAAACACCGTTTAATCTTCATAATTCACTTCCTGCTCACCTAACCAGTCCGACTGCCGCGTTATAATCGAGTTCACACATATCAACCGCTGTCGCTAAATTTACGCCAAGTGAAAATCTCAAAATATTTTCATCTACTTGTCTGTCTTTTCTCTTGAAACTCTAATACCAGGCTATAAATTACCGGCAGCACCAACAAATTCAGTATCAACACCGTTAACATGCCTCCCAGCATGGGCGCCGCAATGCGATGGGTAACATCAGATCCCGTCGCGCTACTCAACATAATGGGTATCAATCCTGCCATGGTCGATATGGCGGTCATCGCCACGGGGCGCACACGTTTTGACGTAGCGGACAATACCGCATCCTTGACCTCATCAATTGATAAAACCCCACTAGCCGCAGAGCGTCGCCTCACAATTTCAGCATCGATAAAACTCAGCACCAACACACCGATTTCTGCAGCCATACCTGCTAGCGCGATAAAACCAACCGCCACTGCGACCGACATGTTGTAATCATTGAGATAGATAAGCCATATACCGCCAACCAGACCAAAGGGGATAGACATCATCACAATCAACGGTTCGGTGATATTGCGGAAACTCAAATACAACAACAGGAAAATAATCAATAAGGTCGCGGGCGCAACGATACGTAAACGCTCAGCGGCACGCTCCATGTATTCAAATTGTCCAGACCAGGCAATGGTATAACCCGCGGGCACGTTCACCTGTTCGTCCAGTACCCCTTTAGCCTTGGCCACAAAGCCACCAATATCCGAGGTTGAAATATCGACATAAATCCAGGCGTTAGGTCGGGCATTTTCACTTTTAATCACTGGAGGGCCGCGCTTAAAATCGATATCGGCCACCATCGCCAAAGGAATCTGGCTGCCCGTCGGGGTCGGAATCAACACCCGCTTGAGCGTTTCCAGATCACCGCGTAACTCGCGGGGATACCGCAGGTTCACAGGGTAACGTTCAAGCCCTTCGACCGTTTCAGTGATGTTCATGCCACCCACGGCAGTTTGGATAATATCCTGCACCGCACCAGTGGTCAGGCCATATCGTGCGGCTCGCTCGCGGTCGATATCGAAATCCAGGTAGTAGCCGCCCACCGCTCTATCACCAAACGCCGAGGTGGTTTCGGGCAGTGTTTTCATGGCCTGTTCAATGTCTTGCGAGACCTGTTGCAACACATTCAGATCAGGCCCAGACACCTTGATGCCGACAGGTGTTTTAATACCCGTCGACAACATATCAATACGGGTCTTGATGGGCATCGTCCAGGCATTAGCAACGCCGGGGAACTGGATGGCCTGATCCATTTCATTCATCAACTGCTTGGTTGTTTTGTCCGGATTTGGCCATTCATCTTTTGGTTTCAAGCGTACCGTGGTCTCAATCATGGACAACGGTGCCGCATCGGTCGCTGTTTCAGCCCGCCCCACCTTGCCAAACACATGATGCACTTCAGGAAAGGTCGATAGAATTTTATCGGTCTGCTGCAATAACTCCTTAGCTTTGGTAATGGAAATACCGGGGAATGTGGTCGGCATATAAAGAATATCGCCCTCATCCAAAGGCGGCATAAATTCACTGCCCAATTTGGAATAGGGATAGTAGGTAAGCGCTAACAAAGCCACCGCTAACATCAACGTTACGCTACGCCATTGCATCGCCAGCCTTAACGCAGGTTTGTGTAATGCGTGTAAGAGGCGGTTCGCCGGGTTCTTCTGCTCAGGCATAATTTTCCCGCGCAGAAAATAGCCCATCAGCACGGGCACTAACGTGATAGCTAATATGGCAGAAGCCGCCATTGCGTAGGTAGCCGTAAAGGCTAAAGGACTGAACAAGCGTCCTTCCTGTGCCTGCATGGTGAAAATTGGCAGAAACGACACAGTAATCACTAACAGTGAAAAGAACAGTGCCGGGCCCACTTCTCGACAAGATTGAGCGATCGTTTTCCAGTGCTCATCTCCGGTCAGCTCAGTTCCTTTTTCAGCCTTGGCTTTTTCCAAACAACTGTGCGCATTTTCAACCATGACGATAGCGCCATCCACCATCGTACCAATGGTGATAGCAATGCCCCCCAGGGACATGATATTCGCATTCAAACCCTGAAAACGCATGACGATAAACGCCATCAGAATACCCATTGGCAAGGTGATAATGGCAACGAATGCGGAACGCGCATGCAGTAAAAACAGAATAACGACCAAACTGACAATCAGCAGTTCCTGCATGAGTGACGTGTTAAGACTATCAACCGCACGTTCGATCAAGTCACCCCGATCGTATACCGGTACAATCTCAACCCCATCGGGCAGACCGGGTTTCAACTCCTCCAATTTCGCCCGTACGGCCTGTATTGTTGCCAAGGCGTTTTCACCAAAACGCATAATCACCACGCCACCGGCGACTTCGCCCTCACCGTTGAGATCAACCACACCGCGACGCAATTCTGGCCCTATATGCACATGGGCAACATCCTGAAGACGAATCGGTGTACCGTCAGCATCAACACCGACCGGTATGCTGTTGAGATCCTCGATGCCCTTAATGTAACCCAGGCCCCGAACCATATATTCGGTTTCTGCCATCTCGACCAGCCGACCGCCAACATCCTTATTCGACGTTTTGATGGCCATCTTGATTTTGCTCAGCGCGATGTTATAACGCAGCAACGCGTTGGGATCGACTTCGACCTGGTATTGCTTAACATAACCACCCACCGACGCGACCTCTGACACGCCCTCCACCGTCTGCAAGGGATAGCGCAAATACCAATCCTGCAATGAACGCAACTGCGCCAGGTCATGTTTGCCGGTTTTATCAACCAGCGCATACTCATACACCCAGCCGACACCCGTCGCATCGGGCCCTAATGTTGGCGACACATCTTGAGGCAAACGGCCACTCACATAATTAAGCGACTCCAGTATTCGTGACCGCGCCCAATACATGTCGGTACCATCTTCAAAAATGATGTAAACGAAGGACATGCCAAAAAACGAATAGCCCCTGACCACCTTGGTTTTTGGCACCGCCAACATGGCGGTTGTTAAAGGGTACGTCACCTGATCTTCCACCACTTGAGGGGACTGGCCGGGATACTCGGTAAAGATAATGACCTGCACATCTGACAAATCAGGAATTGCATCCAGCGGCGTATTTTTATAGGCGTACAATCCCGCAAGCGCGATAACAACGGCGGCTATAAGAACCATAAACCGATCACGTAGTGACGCGTTAATAATGGCATTAATCATAGCTGTTGCGCTCCATGATTCGACATGCTCATGTCGGCTGAGTCACTGCCATCCATGCTCATTTTCATATCGTCTTTCATGTCCATGCCACTGTTCATGTCTATGGATATATCAGAATCATCCATCCTTTGTTTATGGTTCAAGGTTTCCATCATCTTGGCTGTGGCTTCGCGTAGTTTGGATTCAGAGTCCACCAGGAACTGGGCAGAGGTCACCACTTCATCACCCGCGCTAATCCCGTCCAGCACCGCAACCTGCCCACTGGATTCAAAACCCAGCTTGACCACCCTCGGTTCAAACTTACCCGGGCTGCGCACCACAAAAACTTGCGTACGATCACCGGTACGAATAACGGCTTCGGCGGGTATAACCACCGCATTTTCCTGGGTATCAGATCGAATAATAACGTCTGCAAACATATCTGGACGCAGCAACAGATCACTGTTATCAAACACCAAACGCACTTTGGTGGTGCGTGTCGTGGACTCTGCATAGGGGTAAATGTAAGCAAGCGAGCCTTTGAAGGTTTTGCCCGGCACGGAGGCCAGCGTCATCTCAACCTTGTCTCCTGTCTTGACCCACGGCAACTCGTACTCGTAAATATCGGCATATACCCAAACCTGGCTAAGATCGACCATCATGTACAATTCGGTTTTTGGCGTAACATACTGACCCTGGCGCGAGCCAATACGAATGACCGTACCGGCTACCGGTGACTGGATATGTAAACTCTTTTTAATTTTTCTGGTTTTCTCCAATGCCTTAATCTGATATTCGGCTACATCTAACAGCTGTAAGCGTTCGCGGGAGCTTTTAACAAGTTCCTGAGCCCCGCGCCTGATTTCTTCAAATGGGCTTTTTTCAAGCACCGGTAAATTATTCAGCGCCAGCAAATATTCCTGCTGGGTAGAAACCAATTTAGGTGAATAAATACTCAGTAAGATGTCGTTCTTATTGACCGATTGACCGGTTTTATCCACCCGTATTTCTTCAATCCAGCCTTCAACTTTCGGGTGTAACCGCGCCATACGTTCTTCATCAAAATCCACCCGGCCAACGGCACGAATCGTTCGGCTTAGTGGCATTTTTTTCGCTACGGCAGTGCGCACACCAATGTTCTGTACAACCACCGGGTCAATCTCAACGGTACCGACGGCGTCCTCAGTATTACCATTGGCATAGACAGGCACGTAATCCATCCCCATCGAACCCTTGGCTGGTGCTGGAGAGGTGACAGACGGATTCATGGGGTTTCGATAAAACAGTATTTCCCCCGAAGAAGCCTTTTGTTCTTCGTCCGCATACACCGGTATATAGTCCATACCCATGGGGCCTTTTGCCGGTATGGGTGAAGTGATGGTTGGGTCCATCGAGCTACGATAAAACAACGGTTGTTTAGTCTCTCCTGCCGAAGTGGTCACCGTCATAGCGGAGTTTGATAACCAATAACCGGCACTCAAACCAACCGTTAACATAATAACAGCGGTAAATACGATCGACTTATTCATAAACAGACTCCTCGCCAACAGCGGCTTGCAGACGCGCCAGCGCTTGCTTTACCTCGGTCAGGGTTTTCCAATATTGCAGTTCATTGTTAAAGAGCGTCATTTGACTACGTATCAAATTAAGGAAATCAACTTCATTAACCTGATAACCTGCTAACATTGATTCGACAGTTTGCCTTGCCAGCGGCACAATGCCACTTTCAAACAAGGTAAATTGCTCACGCGAATGCAGGTAATCGGCAATTGCCGCTGAGATCTCGACCATCACCATGCCCTTTTGATCATGCAGCGCGTAACGGTTACTTTGCAGCTCACTGTTTTTCTGGGATACCGCTTTGGACTGTTTCCGAGCAGCGTATAACGGGATTTTCACCGCCAATTTCAAGGACACAAAATCAGCACGCTCTCCCCCTCTCGGTAACGCGTTTTCACCTGAGCGACCGCCGTAGCTCATACCAACGGTAAAATCCGGATAAAAATCTCGTTTAGCCAAATCAAGGCGCGATTGCGCGGCATCAATCTCTGTCACCATCTTGCTCAACAGGGGGCGCGTAATTTCACTCCTGCGGTGCAGAACATCTTCACTGACGAGATCAGGCATGGCTTTGGAGACCTGTTCAGGAAGTACCACCGTACTGTTAATCGGTTTATCCATCAGAATATTCAAATAGATCGCCTTATGATGCCGCATAGCCCGCAAGTGAATCCCCTGATCCATTGATTTTGCCAGCTCTAATTGCGCCAGCAGCACATCCTGTTGCAAGCCCGTGCCGGTTTCGTACTTGGTTTTGGCAACACTAATAAACTGCCGTATTAGCGCCTGATTTTGAGCCAGTGTGGTCAGGGCTCGCTCCAGATAAAACAGCTGCCACCAGGTATTTTTCACCGTGCTGACAAGCTGTAGTCGCAATTCTTCTACGGAGTGAGCCGCGCCCCGAGCATCAAATTCAGCCGCTTCTTTTTTCAGCCGCAACTTGCCCGGAAACGGAAACTCCTGACTGAAACCAATTTGAAATTGCGTCATTGGCTCCTGATCGCGTGCGAAGGTGTCGGTGGGGAAATTGATGGCATTCAGATTTACGGTGGGGTCAGGCAACGCGCCAACTTGAGACGGGACTTCTGACAGTGCTTCGTAGCGCGTCTGCATTTGCGCAAGACTCGGATTATCCCGAACGGCAAATTCAACCGCCGCCGTTACGCTCAGTAATTCACCCGATGTCTGCTGATGAGCATCATGCGTAGCGGCCATCAATTGCTGACTGACCACAGCCAACAAAATCGACAACACATGACGCCACGGTTTTTTTATAATTCTGGTATTCATAATCGCTCCCGGAGCGAAATTTGACCTTGCAGGTCAACAGTTCAGATGACTGTTTAAATCAAAATAAATGGGAGCTTTCGTGCTCCCGCTGATACATTTGAGATAGCAGACAGCGCCAGTTTCGAGGCGCAACTATCCTGTATTAGCGGGAAATGGGAGGTCGGTAGAGGGAGGATATTAACCGGCTTTCAATCGAATCCGTGTAGCCGCTTAATAAAAACGTAGATGTTGGTTCAAACACTGATTGCAGCGTTGGCATCAATGCCACACTGCAACTGCCCAGACTACAGGCACAATCTGCACAGTACTCGGACGATTCCGGTGCATCCATATCCATGCACTGGGTATTATCCTGCATCTGCCGCTGGCCATCAGACATGTTATCCATGCAAGAGACACTCACAGACGCAACCGTCTGACCAACAAAGGTCAGAACCAGTAACGCTACAATGATTTTTGTGAGCCGTGCTATTCGCATAGTGCTGAGAATAAACCATTTTGTTTGGTAAACCAAACGCTATGGCCACCCTGTGACCACCGTTTTAAGAGAAAGTGGCCACCTAACCCGATGTTTTTTGCCATTCCAATAATCGATTATTGGCAGGCATTTCGTGATCCTCGACCAACTTCAAACCTACCTCATGGGCCAGCGATTCAATCCATTCAAAATCGCGAATCGCACTTTTCGGACTCTGCTGATACAGCCAGTCATTAAAACGCGCATTGCTTTCAGAAGAAAACTGTCCACCGTAATTAAACGGTCCATAACAGCAAAACTTTCCTGCTGGCATCAGCACTTTCGCGAGTTTTTCAAAAAACCGTACCACTTCAGGTTTACCCATAATATGTAAAGTATTGGCGGTAAAAACAGCTTTTGTGTTAGTAACTGGCCAGATTTCATCCAATACATTTAACGCAATGGGACTGTTAATATTGCTTAACTGAGCATCTTTCAGCCACAGATTAATGCCAGATAAATGCTGTGCAACGTCCGTCGGCTGCCAACTCAGATGCGTTAGATGCTCTGCAAAAAATACTGCGTGCTGGCCGGTACCTGTACCGATTTCCAGCACCTGATCAATATCTGCAAACGCTGATTTCAACACATTGAGAATCGGGCCTTTGTTATTTTCACAGGCTTGGGAAAAGGGTTTTTGTGTCATAAAAAATCCGGGCAGGCGTCAAGTAATTCATGTCTTAACAGTAAACGATTGCTTGAGCAGTCCGACTGGAATCTCAAGCGCTGGAAACGTACAATGCCTGCTTTTACAAACGACTTCCAACTCAAGTTAAAATTTAAGGCAAACACCAGCCCATGCGC
>Ga0209292_1003360_pt1 | contig 17677 bp, 15 predicted proteins | sample GOMGulsemesocosm_2_FD_184634 | JGI IMG/M metagenome (GOLD analysis project Ga0209292, IMG submission 184634) | Methane-oxidizing microbial communities from mesocosms in the Gulf of Mexico - GOM9C Gulf of Mexico (SPAdes) (version 2) | ecosystem: Environmental > Aquatic > Marine > Cold seeps... | reverse complement strand
TCCAAATATTACTTGGTCATACAAAACTGGAAAGTACTGTACGTTATCTTGGTATTGAGGTCGATGATGCCCTTGAATTATCTGAGGCTATAGATATCTAAACTATAAAAAATCAGGAAGAATGGACACTTCCTTCCACGAATATGTCAAAGCGGTCATTATAGACCCTTCTGAATCACCCCTCCAATGGATCACTAAGATACGATAGCCGACCCTAATAAAAATTCTATTTTACTACTTAATTTGTTTTTGGTTGCATAAAAAATTGGATAAGTGATAGTCAACTTTACGATCATATAGCGGACGTAAATTTATTAACTCTATAACGGGGCACATTGTGATCTACATTTAACTCTAACTTAGTGGCCAATTGATCTGGTCCACTACACTTACCCGACTTGTGGCTATCAGGAGGAACATCCTCTCACGATTATTTTCCCGTCCAGTGGACTTTGTTACATTGTCAGACTCGTTACTTTATTCAGAGTCTTAGGGTCATCTGGTGATACAGATGGTTCACTCTTATCGCGGTGAACAGCGTTACATACGACTTCACGTCGCACGGCACATACCGCCATAGAAACTATGAACACTTTGTGCGAATAGGATACGTTTATGGCTAACTTTTTAACGAAAGCTCATCCTACGGAGAACTAACTGCTCGAGCGGTAAGTATGAATGATTGCCTTATTATTTCTTCTCGCTAGAATAGGACAAACATGTCAGCTTTAGTTTATCTTACTTGATATCCTCAATAAGATTTATCGTATTTTGATAGCATTCTTTGTAAAAATTAATGAAATCATTAAGCTCATTTCCAGCGTGATATAGCGGCTTCCCAACACTAGGTGCTTCATATTTAGCACTGTATTTAGAAAGAATGGTTATATAATCCAGCCTACGTGTGGCTGGTATAACAAGAGGAGCGAAGCCCGCTCTCAGTAAAATAAGGTTAGCTATTAAACGTGCAATACGACCATTTCCATCCCAAAATGGGTGTATCTGACCAAAGATTAAATGAGCAGTTGCATACATAGTGATCGCTTCGTCAATACTATGGGGCTTGCATGACTCAATGTACTCGACTAAACCAACGATAAGTTTTGGCACATCAAATGGTCGTGAGTACGCATGGTATACACTTGACTTACCTTCAAGTAAATCATCAAGTATTAAATAGGTTCCATTAGGTAGGACTTTGAAATCGCCATAAGGTTTATCTATATCGAATATAATGTCAGTCTGAACGGCTTTATGTAGTAGTTTGATTTTACATACAGTCAGCTCACTACTGACCATATCGTAAAGTAAGTCTATAGCTGTCGCGTGCCCCATGACTTCTTTATGATCTTTTAAAGGCTTACCTGATACGGTTAATCCTTCATTTAATATAAACTGCGTTTCACCTAAGTTTAGTGTGTTACCTTCAAGTGCTGTTGAGTTGCGCGTCAGCACAAGAAAGCATAAATTATAATCAGACAACTACAATAAACCAAATCGCTTGGTATTGTTTTTGTGTTTATTATAACAATACAAGTCCGGATGGTTGTTTCGCCTAGAGGGAGCAAACACTAAATAAAGAGAATAGTAAGTCATGAATAAATTCCTAATGTTCACCAAGGTACTTTTAGGGGTCAGTAAACTTCGTTGAGTATTATCTGACCCTCGGTAGAATGGCGAGTGATCATTTCAGGGGTAAATTCTACCTGATTCACTTTGCTGCACTTCTGCTCTATTTTTTCAATGAGGAATTTTCCCGCCATGGCGGCCATTTCGACACTAGGTATTGATACAGTTGTTAATGCTGGAAAGGTTTGCATTGAAAAAGGACTGTTTTCAAAACCTATAATGGCTAATGACTCAGGCACCTTGATGCCTAATTGTTGAGCAGCAAAAATTACTCCTGCAGCGATTTCATCATTAGCGGCAATGATAGCGGTGGGTTTGTGTAAAGACTGCAGTAATTTCTTTGTCCCTTCGACACCAAAGTTAAATGAAAAATTCTCTTCAATAATTGAACTTTTATTTATTCCTATATCATTTGAACGAAGGGCTTGTTGATAACCGAGTAGTCTGTTTTTACTTGATTGATGATCGATATTGCCGCCAAGAAAACCGATATGACGATGACCGAGTTGGATCAAATACTCAGTAGCCTGAAAAGCTGCTTTTTTATCGTTTAGAAAAATACAAGGGGCTTGAGCCCTGTTAGCTTGTGCTTCAATGGTTGCATGAGGATTTATTTCGCCGGAGACAATACGTACAAAGGGCAATGTTAATTTGTTTAATGCTGATATGATTGATTCATTTTCAGAAAACGGCGGGGTTAATACTAATCCGGCTAACTCAGACCGAGTAACTAATTTAATGAATTCTTCTTCAGTGATTTTATTTTCTGATGAGCAAGGCAAAATAAAAAGTTCATAGTGACTGTCGTTAAAGCAGTTCATCAAACCAGTTTGCAGGTCAATCACATAATAAGCATTGGGGTTTCTGTAGGCTAAACCTATGGTAAATGTTTTAGCACTCGCTAAGCGTTGCGCAGTTTTTGATGGAACAAAATTTAAGGCTTCAATTGCATTTGCAACTTTTGCTTTGGTTTCTTCTTTACCAAGGTACTCGTTATTAATAAATCGAGATACGGTTTTTATCGAAACGCCTGCCATCAAAGCTACATCTTTCATTGTTGTGCGCATAATATCCTTAACCAATAACCAATGTCGGCTTTGTCTTCACAATAGTTAAAGCACCAACTAAAGCTAACTAAAATTATTTAATAAGATTTAGTTAATGCTTGGGAAAATCCCTGAGTTATAACTTCAACACGAGTAATAGCGGTGCCTACAGTAATACCCCATGCCCCCAGCTTTTTAGCTTGAGCATATAGTGCCGGCGTATTAATGCGACCTTCAGCCATCACTCGTGGATATTTTTTAGTAAGCGCAACTAATAGAGGCAGGTCAGGTAGTTCAGGTGTTTCCTCACCAGTATACCCAGAAAGCGTTGTACCTATAATATCCACGCCCGCTTCAAAGGCGAATTTAGCATCGGCTTCGCAGCTACAATCCGCCATTGAAATCTTTCCTAATTGATGAATCTTGGCAAGTAATTGTATAATAGGTTCGGGACGACTTCTGTGGGTGGCATCTATGGCAATAATATCAGCGCCCGCATTGGCTAAATGGATAACATCTAGGCTATAAGGTGTTATACGCACAGGACTGTCGTTAAGATCACGTTTTACTATGCCAATAATGAGTGCATTGGGCAATGCCTGTCTAACTTTGGCTAAGCGCGCTGCACCTTCAATTCTTAGACCTTCAGCCCCGCCGGCAATTACTGCCTTTGCATACCTTACTACCGTATCATCATCATCCATGGGCCCGTTATCAACCGGTTGGCAGGAGACAATTAAGCAGGTATTTAACAACGCATCTATGTCTGTCAACGTTTTGAATTTAAACTGATCAATCATTCTTCGTAAGCTCTCTCTATACGTGTGCTGTTACGAAGCACTGTCACGTCAAATCGATATTTATCGGCGCGGTAAAGGCTTTTAGCTAGCTCAATTTTACGACCTTGTTCATCGCTAACGGTACGTTCAACCAACAAAGCAGGGCTGAATGCTGGAATTTGTAATAATTTCGCTTCATCTTCATTGACAACGGTTGCACTGATCTGTTGTTTGGCCTGAGCAACAACAATGTCATATTTATCGTTTAATAAACTATATAAAGAGCCGGTGGAAAGGTGCTCAATGGTTAAATCAGGAAATATATATTTAGGTAAATAGACACGTTCGATTGCAACGGGCGAGTCATTGGCCAAACGCAATCGTTTGATAAATAATAAATCAGACCCCGGCGGTATATAGAGTTTGGATGCAATTTTTACATCGGCTTGCACAATATTATTAAATAATATTTTACTCGAAGGTATTAAGCCCAACTGCAACATCTCTTCACTAAAAGACATCAGTTGCAATTGATTAGCAAGAGGCAGTGCAACAACGAACACGCCAGCACCTTTTCGAATTTCTACTCGGCTTTGCTGTTCTAAATACTTTAATGCCTTTCTTATAGTATCGCGAGATACCTGCATCGTTTCACATAGTTCACGCTCTCCCGGTAGGCGTGAACCGGGCGCTTGTTCTTCTATCAGAAGAAGTAATTGCTGATGAAGTTTTTGCTGTTTTTGAGTAATTCCCATTGCTAACCCTTAAATAAACAACCAATTGGATGTTTTGGTTGTTTAACCTTATGATAATACCTAAATAATATACCAATTGGTTTGATTTGCAATGAATTATTGTTTAAAGTGTTATAAAAATTAAATATGAAACTGGAAAACCAACCTAATGTCTACTTTTCGTACAATAGTGATTGATTTTGTTGTGGTGATATCTTTAAACTTGTTTTGCTTATCTGCCTATGCAACAACTCAAATTCAGTTTTGGACAATGCAGTTATCTCCTTACCATGATGACTATGTGCTCGACTTAATTGAACAGTTTGAGCAAAAGAACCCAGATATAAAAATTAAGTGGGTGGATGTACCATGGAAAGAGATGGAAAAGAAAGTGTTGGCAGCCATTGCCGCAAATACTGCGCCAGACGTTGTTAATCTTAACCCACAATTCTCCTCTAAATTGGCTGAATATAAAGCCCTGGCTAATCCAGAATATTATTTAACACCGTTACAAATAGAACGTTATGTACCAGCTATCTGGCAGGCAAATAAATACCAACAAAGAAGTTTTGCCATCCCGTGGTATTTGTCGACAACTGTAACCATATATAACCAAACAATATTAGATTTAGCAGAAGTAGAAGTTCCCACTACTCATGCACAATTATTGAACGCGGCTATTAAGATCAAGGACAAATTAGCTAAATATGCTTACTTTCCTGCCATGGATGGTAGTCGTGCATTAGAAGACATGATCACCATGGGTGCGCCCTTATTAAACGCGACACATAATGGCGCTGGTTTTAATAATGCCAAAGGAAAAGCCTTCTTTGAATTTTATCGTAACTTATACCAGCAAGGGTTAGTACCGAAAAATGTTTTAACCGAAGGACATCATAAAGCCGTTGAATTATTTCAATCAGGCGAATTAGCCTTTATTACTACAGGCATGCAGTTTTTAAATACCATTAAAATGAATGCTCCTGCTTTATATCAAACTATTGGTGTTGCCCCGCAATTAAGTGGTGCAAGCCAAAAATATAATGTTGCCACGATGAACCTTGCTGTTCCGCAACGCTCTCAACATAAAAAGCTAGCCTTCGACTTTGCTCAATTTGTTACTAACCCTGACAATCAATTGGCTTTGGCCAAACGTATTCCGCTTTTACCATCAACCCTTATTAGTTATGAACATCCAATGTTTAGCAAATACCAAGACGATAGCCCATTAATAGATAAAGCCCGAGTTATATCGGCGCAACAAGTTTTAAAAGGTGAGGTTTTAGTTTCACCGTTACCTAAATATAACAAGTTACGCAACAGCTTTATTCGCAATTTGCAGCAAGCTATGGTGGGACAAAAAACAACGGATGAAGCTTTATCAGACATAACTAAAATCTGGCAGGTATTATTAGGAGGTAACAATGAGTAAAACTTCACCAAGCGTTCTGGCCATTGATATTGGCGGCACTAAAATTCGTGCGGGTGTTTTTGATTGTCAACGAAATTGCTTGCACCAAAGTGATTTTCCTACGGATGTAAGCAAAGGAAGAGACGCTGTTATTAACTCTATTCAATACAGTTTATATAGCATGTTAGCTTGGGCTCGCAGTCAATCCATTACGATTGCAGGTATTGGTGTCTCTACAGCTGGCGTAGTTAACTCCGAGAAAGGCGAAATAGTGTGTGCTACCGAGGCAATTCCACAGTGGCAAGGTACTTTACTTGCTAGCATATTAAATGAAATGTTTGATTTACCGGTAATTGTTGAAAATGATGTCAAAGCCGCCTTATTAGGACAATTGTTACGTTTACCGGCTATGCAGAAAAAACGCGTTGTTATGCTCACCTTAGGCACTGGATTAGGTGGTGCAATGTTGGTCAATGGTCAACTTATTTCCGGCAGTCATTTTGTTGCAGGACATTTCGGCCGCATGAAAATGCCTAGTCCTTGGGCTCAAGATGAAATTGTCTCTGTTGAGTCTTTAGTCTCTGGTACTGGCCTTGCGAATATCGCTAATCATCTCGCTAAGCAACAATTATTTACTAACGGAAAAGACGTTATCGAGGCGTTAAAACGCCATGATGAAATTGCACAAAACGCCATAGGGAAATTTTCTCAGTGGTTAGCCTTAGTATTAGAAAATATCTACTGGTCTATAGACCCAGATCTCATTTTACTTGGCGGTGGTTTGATTGATGCACAGCAACATTGGTGGCATGAATTAACCGAGCGCTTGCATGAAAAGCAAGTGCCAGTACAAGTCATAGCCGCTTCGTTAGGAAATGACGCGGGTATTTATGGTGCAGCAGATTTGATGTTGACTCAGTTGGAAAGTGCGGAGAATATGTGTGTTTAAGAATAATAATATAGTGGCTTATCTGTTTTTAATTCCTGCTTGTAGCATATTAGGGGCGTTTGTACTGTATCCCATGCTACATGCTTTTTTTACCAGTTTGACCGACTACAACATGATCACTGAATCACACTTTGTTGGCATGGATAACTATCGGCAACTTATTGATGACCCATTTTTTTGGGATGCATTAATCAATTCATTTTTGTATATGATCTGTGTTGTGCCAGTGCTAGTAATTGCGCCCATATTTTTAGCGTTATTGGTAAATCAACCACTGCCGGGAATTAAAATTATTCGCGCGTTGTTTTATCTTCCGGTGATCACCTCGTTAGTGGTTACCGGCTTAATCTGGAAGTGGGTCTATGAAGAAAAAGGCATACTTAACTACCTATTAATTAGCTTAGGCATAACGGATACCCCGGTGGCATTTTTAACCGATCCCACTAATGCGCTGTTTTCTGTCATGGCGGTAACGATATGGACCGGTATGGGTTATTACATGGTTATTTATTTGGCTGGTTTGCAGTCAATTCCGCGCGACCTCTATGAAGCTGCTGAAGTTAACGGTGTTTCAAAGTGGCAACAAACTTTACATATCACCATTCCTTTATTAAAACCCTCGATTGCCATCGTATCCGTGATGTCCTCTATCGCAGCGATGAAAGTATTTGAAGAAGTGTATGTCATGACTCAAGGAGGACCATTAGATGCCACTAAAACCTTGGTTTATTTCATTTATCAAAGTGCCTTTGAGGAATTTGAGATGGGCTACGCCTCCGCTGCTGGCGTGATCTTATTTTTATTTACGCTGTGTTTGTCGTTAATTAATTTACTGATACTGAGAAAGAAATGATGAAAGCAAGTACTACCGCCATTGTATTACGCTATGTCGCATTATTGTTTATCACCCTGTTGACGGTGGGACCTTTTTTGTGGCTATTATCAACATCATTAAAGTCAGGGAGCGAAAATATTTTTCAATACCCGCCAGTGCTGCTACCTGAGATGCCCACCTTAGATAACTTTACTCGGGTGCTCGATAGCCAGCCTTTCGCTTTATATCTAAAGAATAGTCTTGTCGTGGCATTATTATCGGTTAGTGCCAACTTAATTTTTGCCTCACTTGCGGCTTATCCACTAGCACGTATGGAATTTAAGGGAAAAAACATTATCTTCATCATCATATTGAGCTCTATGATGATACCGTTTCAATTGTTAATGATCCCCGTTTATAACATTGCCATCGGCCTTGGTTTACAAAATTCCTATCTTGGTTTGGTGCTGCCACATGCTTGTACGGCCTTTGGTATATTTTTGATGAGGCAGGCATTTATGGGCATTCCTAATGCATTGGAAGAGTCGGCACTCATTGAAGGTTTGAATCGCTTACAAATTTGGTGGTATGTTTTATTGCCTTTAGTTAAACCGTCGTTAGCAGCCTTGGCTATTTTTAGCTTTATCGCGGTGTGGGGTGACTTTCTATGGCCGTTAATTATCCTTGATGATCCCAATTATTATACCTTACCCTTAGGCGTAAACCGCTTAGCCAATACCTTTTCTATGGATTGGCGACTTGTGGCAGCGGGCGCGGTATTTTCAATTATCCCTATATTTATGGTATTTATTTTTAGTCAAAAATACTTCATTGAAGGCGCAGTAAAAGGAGCGGTAAAAGGATGAGTAAACAAGCCTCTGTGGTGGTACAAACCCATTGGGATCGTGAATGGTATTTTTCACACCAAACTTTTTTAGCCCGATTGTTATTAGTGATGGAACAGGTGGTTGAACAATTAGACGCTGGCCAATTAGAGTATTTTCTCTTTGATGGTCAGGTTTCAGCCATTGACGATCTTTATCAACACGGCGAACCTGAGCTTGTCGAACGAGTGCAACATTATGTGCAGTTAGATAAAATTATCATTGGCCCTTGGTATATTATGGCGGATGAATTTTTAGCGAGCGGTGAGTCACTAATACGTAATTTACAGTTAGGGATTAATCGCGCTAAGCAGTTAGGTAATTGCCAACGGGTAGGTTATTTACCCGATACCTTTGGCCATATATCGCAGATGCCACAATTATTACAAGAATTTGGTATTGATAACGCCGTTGGCTGGCGTGGCATTAATCAAAGCGATTCCGAGTTAGTATGGCGCGGCGCGGATGGTAGTGAGGTCTTGCTGGTTTATTTAACACAAGGTTATTACCAGCACCCTTTTAATACTGACAAGTGGCAAGAGAATTTAACGCAATATTTTCAAAAAATTGAAGCTAGCGCTACGGCAAAACAGTTATTGTTGACCCAAGGTGGCGATCATTTACTGACCATTGAAAACCTACAGCAGCGTATTGATCAATACAACCAAGAGCAAAGTGACTACCAGTTATCACAAGCAACGTTGGCGCAGTATATTAAGGCGTTAAATATTAATAACGCTGACTTAGCACAAGTCACAGGTGAATTACGTGCTAATCAGCAAGCTTTTGTTTTACCAGATGTGCTGTCAACACGTCAGTATTTAAAGCAAGCCAACCAACAACTTGAAGACAGTTTAACCGGTTGTATTGAGCCGTTATTAGCTATCGCTAAAGTAGCAAAATATCCTGAACATTATTTACAAAAAACCTGGCAGTTACTTATCGAACAGCATGCTCATGACTCTATTTGTGGTTGCAGTATTGATGCAGTGCATAAAGAAATGCAAATACGTTTTCAGCAGCTAGAACAACGCTGTGATGCGATGCAGCAACAAGCTTTACTTGCGTTAGGCATGGTCAATAACCGAATGAGCTTTGCCCGAGATTTAGCTAAGCCGAGCCCTTTTGCTGATGACAGTTATTGCAGTTTATTCAACCCTACGGTTAAGCCGTTTAAGGGCTGGATGATGACTGATGTTTTTTTAGTGAGTGACGAGGCCAGTGCACCGCTGGATATTCAACTTTTGTGTGCTGATAACAAATTATTGCCGTGCCATATTTTACAGGTAACAGCAGCAGAGGAGTTTCATTCACCGTTAGATGACTTTCCAGAGCGAATAAATGGTTTTAGCTATCGCTTAGCCATTCACTGTGAATTAGCCGGGCTAGCGCTATTAAAAGTGACAGTGAAAAAAGCAGAAAAACTGCAAAGTTTACTTAGTTTGAGCAGCCAATCCATTGAAAATGATTATTATCACATCCTAATCGATGATAATAATGGGTTGACCTTAATAGATAAGAAAAGTGGCCAGCAATATACTGAGCTACTGACCATTGCCAGTGAACTCGATGGTGGTGATAGTTATAATTATTCTGCGGTTGAGGCAAGGCGCTATAGTGCAAAAATTACTAAGGTGACCTCTACCACGACCAATAATGTCGCACAGCAACTTTGTTTAACACTTGTATTGCAGCAACCGCAAAAATTATCGGCTGATAGAAAACAACCAAGTAATGAAACTGTGGTCAGCAATGGCACTTTGCACATCACTTTATTACCGGGTTCATCCTTAATTGATTGCCAGTTAAACTGGCATAATTTGGCACAAGATCAACGTTTGCGCCTGTACATCTCTTTATTTGAAAAGGTTGCTGCGAGCTATGCCGACAGCGCTTTTGATTGGATTGAGCGCGAGAAAGTGCTGGCCGATACCGAACAAGTTACTGGAATGCAAGAGTCTGCGGTATCAGTGAACCCAAGCCAAAGTGTTATTCAAGCAGGTAAAGTCACTTTTATCCATCGAGGTTTACAAGAATTTGAACTGATTGACTCTGCTGAGCAAGACAGCTTAGCTGTAACCTTGTTGCGTAGTGTTGGTTGGTTGTCTCGCCGTGATTTGCGTAGCCGAGGTTTGGGCGCAGGTCCTGACTTAGCAACACCTGATGCACAGTGCCTTGGTGAGTCAAGTTATCAGTTTGCTCTTGATTTACAGCTAAGCAGCGCAGTTACGGCGCTGAATCAGGCGCAAAGCTTTAGAAAGCCTGTGACCTTATTACGAGGTCATGCTAGCCAGAAAACAGCACAAATCACCTTACACAATCCTGAGCTGAAGGTATCAAGCACCAGACGGGTTAAAACAGGCATAGAAATCAGAGTGTGGAACCCAACAAGTACAGCCATAACCGCTGAATTTTCTGCACAATATATCTCACGAGTAAAACTTAGTGGAGATGTTATTGGCGATAACTTACAAGTTAAGCCAAAACAAATAGCCACCTTCGTGATTGCAGAGCAGGAGGCAACAGATGTCTAAAAAAGTTATTTTAGCATTGCCCGTTGATGGTCGCCCAGTTACCCGAGAACAGGTACAACTGGTTGCTGATATTGCTGGCTGTGAATTGCGTTGTCCAGACGTTTCTCAATTGGGCTTTTTTAGGCAACCCGCAGATAGAAAACTACTTAAGCAATGGTTAATGGATAATGCCGAGCAAGCTGACGGTTTTATCTTGTCCATGGACATGCTGGTTTATGGCGGCTTAGTGCCGTCACGATTTGTAGAAGATAAAGCAAGTGATTTAAGTGACTACTTACAACTGCTGAGCGAGTTAAAAGACTTATACCCAGAAAAGCCTATTTATACTTTTGCCGCAACTATGCGCATGTCTAATAATAATATCAATGAAGAAGAAAAAGACTATTGGTCTGCTTATGGTAAGTTAATTTGGCGTTGGTCTTTTTTTAGCGATCGCTATCAGTGTTTGGCAAAGCAGCAAGATCAAGCGATTGCTTTGCAAGCCCAAACCCAGATCCCGCAAGATGTGCAAGATGATTATTTAAGCACGCGAAAACGCAACATTAATATCACCTATCAGTTATTGTCTTTAGTTGAAAAAGGCGTTATTGATCGCTTGATCCTACCTCAAGATGATACCGCTGAATTTGGCTTTAATATCGCAGAAAGGAGACAGTTGCAAAGCTTAGTTGCTGAGAAAAATTTAGCTGAACAGGTACTGATTTATGCCGGCGCTGATGAAGTCCTTTATAGCTTATTAGTGCATCAATTGATCGCTTTACAGGTAATTAAACCTTATAAATTAGCACTGAGTATTCATCACCCGCAGTTATTAACACAGATGGTGGCGCGTTATGAAGATAGACCTGTGCTGGAGTCCATTGCTAATCAAATAACTGCCGCTGGGGCAATGTTAGTTGATAACAGCGACGATGCTGATGCGATTATTGCCGTGCACAGCCAAGGCGCTATACAGGGGGAATGGGCGTTAGCTTATCCACTGGAAGAAAAAGTGGCTAATGATTCAGCATGGTTGCAAACATTAACTCGTCATAGCAAACCTATCGCTTTATTAGATCTTGCTTATGCTAACGGCGCAGACCCGCAAATAATAGCAGAGTTACCCATATCATTGAATAAACTTATCGGTTTTGCGGCTTGGAATACTGCCAGTAATAGTATTGGCAGCTTGGTCGCTCAAATTGGTGTTTCATTACAAGCCGCAGATACAGCTAAACAAGCGCAGTTGTTAGCGATTCGTTTTTTGGATGACTACCTTTATCAAGCCATTTATAGAGCACAACTACGCAGTCAAGTGCATGAAGAAACACAGGATTCAGCAAATATATTAGCCAAGTTAAAGGGCATCTATATTACCGAGGCGAGGCAGTGGTTAACTAAGCACGATTTCGAGCAAGTCACATTGAAAGATATTTACCTGCCATGGCAACGCAGTTTTGAAATTGGCTTGGTCACTGAATTGACTCAAGTAGCTCAGACTGGAAAATCAACACCAGCTGAACAGGTGAAAGCAATATGAACAAAGCATCATATCAAGCCGCCGTAATAGGCGCGAGCTTAGGTGGTGTAATGGCAGCCTATCAGTTAGCAAAAAGGGGAATGAATACCTTACTGGTTAGCGAGTTTTCATGGATTGGTGGACAAATAACCAGTCAGGCTGTGCCACCTGATGAACATCCTTTTATAGAATCTTTTGGTGCTAGCGACAGCTATTACCAGTTTAGGCAAGCCATTCGTGGTCAATATCTTGAAGATGAAAATTTTGTTGATAATAGCGAACTTACCGAAGGCTGTAATCCGGGTGATGGCTGGGTTAGCCGTTTGTGTTTTGAGCCCAAGCATGCCGAACTATATTTACGACAATTATTACAACCTTTTGTTGATAATGGCTGTTTAACCATACTAGAGAAAAGCACTGCGGTTGGCGCGACTCGTCAAGGCCGAAAAATCCTTGATGTTACTGTGCAAAGTCAAGGAATAACGCAGCAAATAGAGGCCTTATATTTTATTGATGGCACTGATACCGGTCAGTTATTGAAATTAGCCGATATGCCCTATCGATTAGGTAAGGAATCGCAGGCTTTATGGGGGGAGCGACTTGCGCCATCACAAGAGAATAACCATGATCAGCAACCGGTAACTTATGTTATGGCATTGCGTTATGGCAAAGCGTTGCCATGTAATGTTATTGAAAAGCCAGCACAATATGATTTTTGGCAACAATATATTTTACCGCATTATAACTACCCGATTTTTGGTGACACTATTCCTGGTGAGGGTCAGTTCGCTGGTGTTAAATTACCGTTTTTCGGCTCAGGTACAGACCTTGATTTATGGCGTTATCGACGCATTGTTGCCAAGCATAATTGGAAGCAGGGGCTTGACGAAGTCAGTTTAATTAATTGGGCACAAAATGATTTCGCCTTACAACCTTTATTAGATGGTGAACAACTGCAAGAGCGCGAAGTCGTTGCGGCGGCCAAGCAACAATCGCTATGTTTTTTGTATTGGTTACAAACCTGTGCTGAGCGTAGCTGCATTGGTGAGTCAGGACAGGGTTTTACCGAGCTAAGTTTGGCAACAGATATGTTAGGAACAACCGATGGTTTTGCTCAACAAATTTATGTACGCGAGTCGAGACGTATTATTGGTTTAAACACATTAACGCAAACCGACATAGAATGTCGTAGTCAAGGTGATCTCAAGCCAGCAACCTGTACAGATTCTGTTGGCATAGGTTTATATAATATGGATATTCATCCTACTTGTGCTTCTCTGACAGGTAGCAATGCCAAGGTTAGACCCTTTGAGTTACCATTGGGGGTCTTTATCGGTGAACATGTTGATAACCTTATACCCGCTTGTAAGAATATTAGTGTCTCGCACCTTGTTAATGCGGCAACCCGAGTACATCCCATTGAATGGTTAATTGGTGAAGTGGCCGGTTTGCTCGCCAGTTTTTGCATGCAACAGAAAATGTTACCCACTAGTGTTTATTATAACACCGCGTTAGTACAGGATTTACAACAGCTTTTAACTGAGCAAGGTATTCCACTGCACTGGCCAGATTCCATTAGTCAAAATTTATAGGAGCACATATATTATGGCAGCTTTACAACTTTCTTCGGTTACCAAACGTTTTGGTAACAATCAAATTATTCATGGCGTTGAACTGACCATTAAATCGGGTGAATTTATTGTTTTTGTCGGACCTTCTGGTTGCGGAAAATCAACCTTGTTACGCATGATCGCGGGACTTGAAACCGTGACCGAGGGCAAAATTCACATAGCGGAGCGTGATGTTACCGATCTATCGCCGAGCAAACGCAAAATAGCCATGGTTTTTCAGTCTTATGCTTTGTATCCCCATATGACAGTGGAGCAGAACTTGAGTTTTGGCATGAGGATGCGCAAAACGGACAAAAATCTGATTAAGCAAAAAGTCAGCAATGCTTGTGAGGTTTTACAGTTGGCGCCTTATTTAAAGCGTAAACCGAGTGAACTTTCAGGGGGCCAATGTCAGCGAGTAGCTATTGGCCGAGCTTTGGTACAAGACCCCGATGTCTTTCTATTTGATGAACCACTTTCTAATTTAGATGCAGAATTACGGGTAAAAATGCGATTAGAAATAGCTGAACTACATAAGCGCCTTGACTCTACCATGATCTATGTCACTCATGATCAGACAGAGGCGATGACCTTAGCCGACAGAATTGTGGTGCTACGCGATGGTAATATCGAGCAAGTTGGCACACCGATGGAGTTATACATTAACCCTAATAATCAGTTTGTTGCTGGTTTTATTGGCTCACCTAAGATGAATTTTTTACCGGTAATCTCCGCCCCAGCCGTGCTCAATAATACTGATGTGGTTGTGGTACTGGATAAACAATTTTCCATAAAGATAAAATGTCAGCAGGGTTTCTTGCCTAGCGATCATAGTGAATTAACCTTGGGGATCAGGCCTGAACATATTTCGCTAGCAGCAGATGGACAAATAAAGGCAGTTGTTTCGGTAATTGAACGTTTAGGGGCGACCAATTATATCTATTGTCGCATTCACGATATGGAAATATGTGTGCAAAGTGATAATCATCTACCTAGCGTTGGTGAACAAGTTACTTTAAAAATTGATGAAAGCAAAGCTTATTTATTTGATCAACAGCAAGTTACCATCAACATGAAAAAAGTGGCGTCTGAGATAAAAATTTAGGGGTAGTAAGATGAAAGTTGTCTGTTTTGGTGAAGCCTTAGTGGATATGTTATCCAATAAAATTGCGGATGCAGGATCATCGTTAATTGAAGGCTCGGCAGTTGAGTCTTTTTCCAAATTTGCTGGCGGCGCGCCAGCTAATGTTGCCGTTGCTATTGCAAAGTTAAGTGGTAAATCTTACTTCTCTGGTATGTTAGGGCATGACATGTTTGGCCGTTTTTTATTTGCTGAGTTGCAAAAATATCAGGTTAATACCGATTATATTCGCTTTACCAACAAGGCGAAAACCGGCTTGGCGTTTGTCTCTCTTGATAAAGAAGGTGAGCGCAGTTTTGAGTTTTATCGCCCGCCCGCAGCTGATTTATTGTTCACTGAAGCAGACTTTTCAGCCGAGGTGTTTTCGGGAGAGGGTATTTTACATATTTGTTCAAACAGTTTAACTGATGAAGCGATTGCCAAAACAACGACTTATGCGGTAAAGCAGGCCAAAGAAAAAGCTTGGCTTAGCTGTTTTGATGTTAATTTACGACACAACTTATGGCCAACAGGGCAAGCAGATAAAAAGCTAATCAATCAGCTAGTCGCTCAGGTAGATATCGTCAAAATGAGTAAAGAAGAACTACTATATTTGTCAACTGATAATAGTCATTATATTGATGAGCTTTTTGCTAAGCAGGTGAAATTGCTTATGGTGACCGACGGTGGAAAGCCGTTACATTGGTATCAGGCTGTAACCAAAGGCCAGCTGAGTCCACCTAAAGTAAATATGATCGATAGTACGGCGGCAGGCGATGCCTTTATAGGCGGTGTGCTTTATCAATTATGGCAGGCACAAGTAACGAGTGATACTCTCGGCAAGTGGTTATCTTCGCCAGAATTTGTGCAGGCGTTAAGCTTTGCCAGTGCTTGTGGCGCTCATGCGGCCGCTAAACAGGGCGCCTTTCCCTCATTACCAACACAGCAATCTCTGTCATTGTTTTTACAACACTAGGTGAAATCATGCAAAATTTTCGTAGCTCTCAATTTTTGAAAAATCATATCGCCAGTATTCTAGACTTCTACCAACCTGAGGTGGTCGATAATCAGCTCGGCGGTTTTCAGCAAAATTATTATGATAACGGTGATACTTTTGACACCGGTTTGAAACATCTAGTTAGCTCTACTCGCATTATTATTAATTACTGTAAGGCTTATCAACACGGTAGAAATGAGCAAGATCTTGAGAAAGCAAAGCATGGTCTACGTTATTTAAAAGAAGTGCATTGGGACGGTAAACGTCAAGGTTATAACTGGCTATTGGAGGATAATAAACCGATAGATCAAACCAATCATTGTTATGGTTTAGCTTTTGTTATTTTAGCGTTGGCCACGTGTTATGAAACGGGCATAGCTGATACCAAAGACGATTTATATGCCACTTGGCAGCTACTGAATGACAGGTTTTGGCAAGCAGAGCAGCAACTTTATGCCGATGAAGCAAGCCCAGACTGGTCACAAACAAGTGATTATCGCGGTCAAAATGCTAATATGCATTGTTGTGAGGCGCTATTGGTTGCTTATCAAGCGACCAATGATCAACAGTTCTTAGGGCGAGCCTGTACACTGGCGAAAACCGTTGCAATTACCTTGGCAGATAAAGCTGACGGTTTGATATGGGAACACTACACCGCTGATTTAGCAATAGATTGGCAATATAATCATGATGATCCAAAAAACCTATATCGCCCTTGGGGCTTTCAACCTGGCCACCAAACCGAATGGGCAAAATTATTATTGATTTTACATCGTTATCAACCAGAAGACTGGATGATTAACCGAGCCAAAGCGTTATTTGATCGAGCATTAGCAATTTGCTGGGATGATAAACAAGGCGGCATATTTTACGGTCACGCTCCAGATGGAGAAATCTGTGATCATGATAAATATTTTTGGGTACAAGCCGAAACATTCGCTGCTGCAGCATTGTTAGCCGATGTTACCGGTGAAGAAAAATATTGGCAATGGTATGACAATATTTGGCAATTCTGTTGGCAGAACATGGTAGATCACGAATACGGTGCCTGGTATCGTGTATTAACCGGCGATAATCAAAAGTACAATAATGAAAAAAGCATTGCCGGTGGCAAATGTGACTATCATACCTTAGGCGCATGCTGGGAAGTGCTGGCGTTAATTGAACGGAAGCAGTAACTCTCGAATCACCCTACAGCAATAGGCTGTAGGGTGATTCAAATAAACCTTCGTTCATCTTCATCATAGTTGCTTCAATTAATTGCCTACTCAGTGAGAATTTAAGACCTTAAAGGCTTAGGTTCATAGTTCCTGACTGAAACTAAGTCTCTACATTTATGTGGTTTTTTTTTGTCAAAATTAATAAAATACAGTACAACGATGCTTCATTGTTTTGCTTGTTCTAAGCTGGCTAACGTAACCCTAAGTTAATCCATTTATTCGATTATCAAGGTGGAAAATCGGATAAATGGAACTATTGTGCAAGTACTCTTGGTTGCTCATTCAGCTTAATAAATGATGAAAATAAAAAAGAAGCCCTGTAGGCTAATGCCGATCAGTTAAGACAATGATCGGTTGACCGATCCAAACGATCATGCAAAATCCGTAGTTAGGAAACTAACTACGGATTTTTTTGTGAATATAGAACAAGCACTGCAAGCAACATTAGAAGA